>ENA-OUQC01000082-OUQC01000082.1-human-gut-metagenome-genome-assembly--contig:-NODE-82-length-92506-cov-10.763356_pt1 | contig 92506 bp, 67 predicted proteins | sample MGYA00237942_ERZ548815 | MGnify/ENA primary metagenome ERZ548815 (study PRJEB26490, sample SAMN05194722) | human gut metagenome | biome: terrestrial biome; feature: human-associated habitat; material...
CAACTTCTATCAGGGATAGACTCGAATCCGAGTCAACCTAAATCCGGAAATGACACGATGTCTACTTTGGAAAATAATAACATCTAAAAATTATTTTCCGTGTCTACTTCTCGCGTCTGGTGCATCCTGTAATGATGTCATAATCATTCCTTTTGACAACGAACAAAGCATCATTCCGCACAACTACATTCATCTACAGGATAATATCCACCCAAGTATCTACCATCCTCCTCACTAAACGTGAATCCCACCTTGAGGCAATAAACATAGCCTTTTCTAACGTAATTCGCCGACCAATAGAGTGACGCCCCAAAACCATCAGAAGGGTCTATTTCATACGATACCCCAGAGTTTCCAGATATTGTACCATGCAGAGAAGAGCCTTCAGCGTGAACCACTTGCCCAAACGCTTCGCCTTCACGAGAATATACATCCCGTGTTCGGCAATCAGGGAGCGCTCTGTAAAGGCTTCAGAGATTAGAGGCGTGTCGTTTGGAACGATACCGGATATGCTGCTTTCCATAGGCTGTAAGTTTATAATGAAAAAGTGACAAAGCCTACGGGCGGAAGGGTTGTCGCCCGATGATGGAACGGCCGAGGGTGAGTTCGTCGGCGTATTCGAGGTCGTCACCGAAGCCCAGGCCGCGTGCGAGGGAGGTGACTTTCACATTGAACTGGGAAATCTGACGATAGATGTAGAATGAGGTGGTTTCACCTTCGACGTCGCCGCTCAGAGCAAGGATAAGTTCGAGGGTGCCGGAGTCATATTTCGAGACCCTTTCAACCAGTTCGCGGATTGTCAGGTCAGAGGGCCCTATGCCGTTGATTGGAGAAATCACGCCGCCAAGGACGTGGTAGAGACCGTGATACTGCCCCGTTGCCTCTATGCTCATCACGTCGCGCACCGACTGGACCACGCAGATTGTGCCCCTGTCGCGGGTTTTGTCCGAGCAGATGGAGCAGATGTCCGTGTCCGAAATCATACGGCACTCGCGGCAATACTTCACATTGTCTCGCAGTGCGGAAATCGCCTCAGTGAAATGGTGGACATTCTCCTGCGGCTGCTTCAGAAGATACATCGCAAGACGAAGGGCACTCCTCCGACCGATGCCCGGAAGAGTGCCTATTGCTTCGACTGCGTTTTCCAGCAGTTTAGACGGATAATTGCCGTTCATAAAATCGCTGTTGTCCGCGCCGTACGGAAATCGCACCGTACAGCACAAATGATTTACTTGCAGGCCATTGCGGCGATGGCGATACTGTTGAGCTTGGTGTCAATGCTGTCGCCACGGCTTGAAAGAACGCAAGGAACCTTGGCGCCCACTGCCATACCTGCCTGCTTCACTCCCACTGCGAGCTTTGAATTTGCCTTGTAGAAGACATTTGCAGACTCGATGTTCGGGAAAAGGAGGCAATCGGCGTCGCCGGCAACCGGGCTCTTGAGACCCTTAATCTGAACTGACTCCATATCGATTGCCACATCCAATGCGAGCGGACCGTCAGCCACACAACCTTTGATTTCACCTCTGTCGACCTTCTTTGCAAGTACGGCAGCCTCCACGCAGGCAGGCATACCCTCAAGCATCTGCTCTGTTGCTGCAATGATTGCCACCTTCGGAGTCTCGATGCCCATAGAATGAGCCGCGTTCACGAGGTAGTTGAGTTCCGCCTTCTTCTGCTTGAGGTCCGGAGCAGGAATCACAGCCATATCGCTGAGGAAGATGAGTTTGTGGTAATTAGGATTCTCGAGCACTGCCACGTGACTGAGCACGGCCTTCGGAGGAAGGATGCCGGTCTCCTTGTTGAGGATTGCACGAAGGTATTTGTCTGTAGAGCAAAGACCCTTCATAAGGAAGTCTCCGTAGCCCTCCCGTACCATTGTAACAGCCTGTGCGATGGCCTTGAGCTCAACCGGATTGTGCTCAACGGTGAATTTTGTGACATCGATGCCGGTTTTCTCACAAACGTCGTTTATGAGAGCGGTGTCGCCCACGAGAGTCGCCTCAATCAGTCCGAGGTCAATCGCCTTTGATGCTGCTGCGATTGTGTGCTCATCCACACCCCACGCAACAATCATCCTCTTTTTCGCTCCGCGTGAGGCAAGCTCAGCGAAAATGTGTTCAAATTTTGTAAACATATTGATTTGATTAAGATTACCAGATTATTTTTTAACGATTACTAATTAAATAAAAAAACTATCCCGACAACGCAGCAATTCGCCTTTTGTTAAATTTGACTGAGGACGATGTGCATCGTATCACGCGCAATCATCAGCTCCTCATTAGTCGCAATCACAGCAACCTTCACTTTCGAGTCAGGAAGCGAAATCAGCATCTCGTCAGCCTTCTCGCCCGCATTCGTGTCATAGTCGAACTTAAGGCCGAGATAGGTCAAGTTCTCGCATACGCGGCGGCGCAGACGAGCATTGTTCTCACCGATTCCGCCGGTAAAGACGATGAGATCCACTCCGTTCATGGCAGCGGTGTAGGCTCCGATGAGCTTAGTGATGTCGTAGGTGAGTTTTTTGAGAGTGAGCTTTGCCCTGCGGTCGCCACCGTTTGCGGCCTCGTTAAGGTCACGGGCGTCGGAAGATATGCCTGAAAGTCCCTGAAAACCTGACTTCTTATTGAGAACCGTGCTCATCTGAGCCGGAGTGAAGCCCTCCTTTTCCATGAGGTAGGTCACGATGTCCGGATCGATGTTCCCGCAGCGGGTTCCCATAATCATTCCCTCAAGCGGGGTGAATCCCATAGATGTGTCAACTGACTTGCCGTTTTGGACCGCAGTCACGGAGCTTCCGTTGCCGAGATGGCAGGTGATGATGCGGCTGTCGTTAAGGTCGAGCCCGGCAAAGGCTGCTCCCTTTGCGCTGACATACTTGTGGCTCGTTCCGTGGAATCCGTAACGACGGATGCGGTATTTTTCGTAATACTCATAAGGAAGCGCGTACATATAGGCGTAGTCAGGCATCGTCTGGTGGAATGCGGTGTCGAAGACTGCGACCTGCGGAACGGACGGAAGAGCCTTCGTCACAGCGTCGATTCCGAGGAGATTTGCCGGATTGTGGAGCGGGGCAATCTCGCAGCACTTGCGAATCTGCGAAACCACTTTGTCCGTCACAAGGGCACTGCAGAAAAACTCCTCTCCGCCATGCACCACGCGGTGTCCCACAGCCTCGATGTCGTCAAGCGAGCCAAGGCATCCGTATTCCTTGTCAAGCAGCGCGTCAAGCACGGCCTGAATGCCGACGGTGTGGTCTTGAATAGGCATTTCGCGCACAAGTTTCTCCTTTCCGGCAGCCTGATGCTTGAGACATCCTACCTCAAGGCCGATGCGCTCGACGAGTCCCTTCGCGAGAAGGTCATAGACATCGTTGTTCTTCATGTCCAGCAGCTGATACTTCAGAGACGAGCTGCCGCAGTTGAGCACTAAAATAATCATGTCGATTTATTTTATTATAAATTATTGTTTTCAGCGTTTTCGTGGTCATTTCATATTAAGAAACTTTCCAACTAAAATCGAAACTACACGGCAAAGTTAGCACTTTTATTCGTAAATTCGCAGCGACTTGGGAATTATACATTCGGGCAAAGGCGAAGACCCGCCGTTTATCCGGATGGAGGTGTTATTGACAATGGTATGAACACGCCCAAGGTCCACAGGATTGAAATTTTCGCGCTTCCCTTTCTCGTCGGGACAGTCGCCGCTGTGGCGTTTCCACACTCTTTGCGAATCGGAGCATTCCTGCCTTCAGTCACACTCTTTCTTCTTTCGCTGGCAGTTTTACAGAATCTGCTGATATTCAAAAAATACGGTGCAGAGAACATACCGTCGCCACTTCTTTTTGCAACGCCAGCGCTGTGTGCGGCAATATGTGTATTCCGTTGTGAGGCGACGTCGCTAAGCGGGGGCGGTGCATCCTTTATCTTCGGGAATATATCTGACTGTCTTTATGCCACTTGCAGGAAATTTCAGGGAGTCATCGACAACATCCCCATGACTGACAAAGAAAACAATGCCCTGCTCAAAGCCCTGCTCACGGGAGACCGCTCAGGTCTGTCAGCGCAAACAGCCAATGCCTTCAGAGATAGCGGTGCCGCGCACATCCTCGCCCTATCCGGGCTGCATCTCGGCATCATCTACGGCATTGTCGTCAAAGCCTTTGCGATTCTCGGAAACTCACCGAAAGCAGTGAAGTCCCGCTCGCTGCTGACCATCGCAGCCACAGGAGTCTATTGTATCATGGTCGGTGCCGGACCATCCATCAGCCGAGCATTCCTATTCATTCTGTTAAGAGAATTTTCTGTCATCTCAGGGCGCTCCGCCACTCTCCGTGACACGCTCTGTGGAGCATTTGTCATCCAAATATGTCTCAATGCAAACGCCGTCCATTCCGTCAGTTTCCAACTTTCCTACCTCGCCATCGCCGGAATCGCCTACATCTATCCGCTCCTGCACGGCATTTTTCCGCAGGCCGGAATAATAAAGCACTCCCCCATCCGATGGATTTGGAACAGCGTGGCACTATCGACGGCCTGTCAACTCACCACCGGTCCAGCCGCATGGTTCTATTTCAATACATTCCCGAAGTATTTCATTCTCACGAATCTGATTTCCCTTCCACTGACCGGCATTCTCCTGCCGTCTTCACTCTTGACCGCCCTTCTCTCCGCCCTGGGCATCTGTCCGTCCCTGCTGGTTCGCGCCACAGAATTCCTCGCCACAACCCTGCGTCAATGCCTCGAAATCATTGCCGGGATGTGAGTGTCACTGACGGTCTGAGCGCCAGGTCTTCATCTGACCGTTTTCGTCGTAGATGAGTATGGCTTCGAGGTGGGGGTTGGAAAGGATGAACTTCTGCGCCTGTTCCAGTCCGACAACCATGCAGTATGTCGCGAAGGCATCGGCGTCGGTGGCGTTGCGGGTCGAGGACGGGTCGGAGGAAATCACCGTGGCGCTGAGGAGATTGTGCGCGACAGGAAGGCCGGTGCGCGGGTCTATGGTGTGGGCATATTTACGGCCGTCCTTCACATAGAACTTGCGGTAGTTTCCGGAAGTCACGATGCCGCAGGGAGTGGCAGGAAGTTTATACACATCCTGAATCGAAGCCCCGGGCTCATAGTTGCCGTCAACCGGACTGTCAATTCCTATAGTCCAGTTCTTTCCGCTCGGGTTCACGCCCTGCCCGTACATTTCGCCGCCGACGTCAACGAGCATATTCTTTACGCCTATCTTCCGCAGATAGTCAGCGACGACGTCACTGCTGTACCCCTGGGCTATAGCATTGAAATTTACCTTTTTACGAGATTCGCAACGGGCTTTGGCTTCAGCGATGAGCTCTGGAGACGGAAGAGAGTCGCGGGTGAAACCGAAACCCCAGATGTCGAAAAGCGGAGCAGCCCACACGTTCACGGCATCGTCCGTCAGGGCCGCGTAGCGGTCGCCGAGCTCGCAAAGTTCAGTGAATATGCTGTCCTTCACGACATTCTCCCCGGCATTGAAACGGCTCAGGAGCGAGGACTTGTTGTATCCGGACACGGAGTTGTCCACAGCGGAAAGTATCGAATCTATCTTCTCCTTCACACATTCCGGCGTTTTTCCCGTCCCGTCGAGATCCGCCTTCACGCTGTAGGTTCCGCCCTGTGCATATCCCGTAATCTGCACATATCCGTAACGGGCGGCACAGGAATTGAGAAGAACGACGGCCGCCGCCAGACATATAGCCCTCGACAATATGGTGTATCCATTCATATATTTCTGTATTTTGCGGCAAATTTAGGAATATTCGAGAAAAAATGTGCATATTTGTAAATTACAAGATTTGTAACTCTTAATAAAGAAACTATTATGGAAAAGAAGAAATTGTCAGTGACCGCCATCGTACTCATCGTTTTGGCCGTCATCGTTGTATGGGGCATCGGTGCCTACAACTCCCTCGTAAAGAATGAGGAAGGCGTGAAGAGCGCCTGGTCGCAGGTGGAGAATGTCTATCAGCGCAGGGCGGATTTGATTCCAAACCTTGTGGCGACGGTGAAAGGATATGCCACACATGAGTCGGCGACTCTGGAAGGAGTAGTTGAGGCGCGCGCAAAGGCGACTCAGATGACTGTCAATGTGGATGATCTCTCGGAAGAAAAGATTGCGGAGTTCCAAAAGGCGCAGGGCGAGCTCGGTTCAGCTCTCGGCAGACTCATGGCAATCACAGAGGCATATCCTGACCTGAAGGCAAATGAGAATTTCCGCGACCTGCAGGCGCAGCTTGAGGGTACAGAGAACAGGATTGCCGTCGAGAGAAAGGCTTACAACCAGGTAGCGCAGGAATACAACACATCCATCCGCGTGTTCCCGAGGAACATCATAGCTTCCGTGTTCGGATTCAAGGTAAAGGGATATTTCGAAGCAGAAGAAGGCGCGCAGACAGCTCCGAAGGTAGAGTTCTAATTGACTGACGCTCAAGAAGAAAGGATTGGTATTTTAAGAAGAAAGAATGCATAAGTCAAAAGTCATAACTGCCGCACTCGCCGCTCTGGCCTTGGCGTCCGTATTTTCCTGCAAAAAGGACAATAGCGAGGCAACCCTGCCATCACTCAGCGGGACACTGAAGTTCAAGAAAATTCCGTCTTTCGTGAATCCGCAGGACGAGATAACACTCACACTTAACGGCGTAACCCATCCGGACGGTGGAAAAATAGGCTATTCCATCACGATTGTTGAGGGGTACAAGACAACAAAGGACACGCTTGACGAGGGTGTAATGAGTCTTAAATATGTCTTCAGCAACAGAAAGTACTTCAAGGAAGACACGCTACGGACCGTGAGTGTCAGCGCCTCTGCATTTGCCGATGGCTACTACAGCTCCTCCACGGGCACGCAGAGCATTACTATCGTAAAGGGCGGAATGACCGAAGGGTCAATCAATTGGACTACTCCGCCGAGATTCGACGAGAGTTTTGGGTACGAGGGAATAAAGTATTACGCCAAGAAAAACGGTGACGCAACATGGCTGATGAGGAATGTCGCAAAAAAAGACAAGGGGCTGCCTTATCAGAGCGCACCGGCAATGCTCGATGTCTTCGGAAGCTACCTGAACTGGGAGGACGCGAAGACAGCCTGCCCTACAGGCTACAGACTGACGACGGATGAGGATTGGGTGAACCTCGGCAAGAGCCTCGGAGTTACGGACGCAGAAGTCCACAAGACAATTGTCGGAATCGCTCCTCAGCTGATGCTTGACGCGACGTTCAACTACGAACAGACGACACTCTGGACCTACTGGAAAGGGATGGACATCAGCAACAAGTCCGGCCTCAGTGTTCTTCCTACAGGTTGGGCGAATCTTGCCACGGGGCAGTTCAGCGGGGTGAAAGAATATGCCGTATTCTGGACAGCTGATTCATACAGCGACAGCGATGCTTATTGCCGAGTCATTTATGAACGGTCGCAGGATGTGAGCATCGAGCTTCACGACAAGGAGTCCTTCGGAGCATCTGTCCGCTGCGTAAAAGAATAATCAGTCAAGCGGAGTGAAGACGAATCCTGATGGAATGGATTTTTCGTTATATGTGAAAAAATCGGATGACTTTGACTCCACGAATGTCATTGACGGGACAGCAATTGAAACGGCTGTCCCGTTTTTCATTGTAAGGTATATCTTTGTCAGCCGCTTTCCGTCGGGACTCCAGCTGACATTCATTTCAGACTCTCCAGAACCGGCCGAAGGGATGAGTTCATCAACAGAGACCGCTTCTTCCCGGACAATCTCTCCGGCAGCAGAATCTACAGTCCAGATGTGTTCTCCATTGCAGAAGATAGAATATCCGTCGCCCTCCACCCGAAAGAGTCCGCCATTCTGCCACCACAACTTTCCCACATAGCTTATCTTTGTGTTCTTCGGAGCGGAAACAGTCAGATTATAATCTGCACACACGCAGCCGTCCGAAGGCAATGATGCCAGAACATCTGCAACAGAAGTCGGTCCCTCTTGGGCAAAGGCAGAAAGAAACCCGCAGAGCACAAGGCTCAAAGACAATATAATTTGTTTAAACGTCCCGTTATCCATTTTGCGTTGTAAATGCTGTTATTATATTTTCCAGCTCCTCATAGTCGGAGACAAGCACCTGACGCGGACGCGGGCCATCCTGCGGGCCGACAATACCGGCGGCCTCAAGCTGGTCCATAATCTTTCCGGCACGCGCATATCCCAATCCGAGCTTACGCTGCAAATCGGAAGTCGAACCCTTCTGAGTGTTGACAACCATACGCGCCGCATCTCCGAAAAGGGAATCGATGTTAGAAATGTCTATCGGACCGGCCGAGGAGGAGTCGTCCTGACTTGGAGGGGTCGGGAGGTAGTATGGCGTTGTGTAGCACTCCTTGTAGCCGTTCTGAGCCTCAATGAACCTCGTGATGCGGTCTATTTCCTTCGTATCGACGAGCGCGCACTGGACACGTTCCATCTCCACTCCGGCATAGAAGAGCATATCTCCCCTTCCTATGAGACTCTCTGCTCCAGGAGAATCGAGAATTGTCTGGGAGTCCACACGAGAGACAGTCCTGAAGGCGATCCTCATCGGGAAGTTAGTCTTGATGTCACCGGTGATGACATTGACTGACGGACGCTGTGTTGCGATGATGAGGTGGATGCCGGCCGCACGTCCCTTCTGTGCGAGACGGATGATGGCGGTCGATATGCCGCGGGCCATTGCCTTACCCTCGGAGCCGAAACCGGAAGACATCGTGAGGTCAGCGAACTCATCGATAACGACCACTATATAAGGCAGATATTTATGCCCGTCGGTCGGCAGGAGCTTACGATCCTTGTATTTCTCGTTATAGTCCTTGAGCTTGTTTACTCCTGCAAGTGCGAGGAGCGCATAGCGGTCGTCCATCTCAACACAGAGCGAATTCAAGACGTCAGCTGCGTCCTTGGCCTTCTTGATGATTGCATTCTCAGCCTCCTCTTCCTCAGAGCCGGCCGTAGGAAGAACGGCAAGATAGTGTTTGAGAAGGCGCTTATAGGCAGTGAACTCGACCATTTTCGGGTCGACAAACACAAACTTGAGCTCGGAAGGATGCTTGGCATAGAGCAAGGAAGACACTATCACATTAAGACCCACGGACTTACCCTGCTGTGTGGCACCTGCAACGAGAAGGTGTGGAGCCTGCGTGAGGTCAAACACCTTGACGTTCCTCGTTATTGTGCAGCCTATGGCAACAGGCAGTTCGGCCTTAGTGTCGCGGAAGGAGTTGTCGTTGAGCATGGCCTTGAGAGGTACCACGGACGACTTGCGGTTGGCAACCTCGATTCCGACGGCATCGTCAAGTTTCACGACGCGGACTCCCTTTGCTCCGAGCGAGATTCCGATATCGCTCTCCACGGTCTTGATTGAGGCGAGTTTGACGCCCGGAGCCGGATAGACCTTGTAGAGAGTCACCGTAGGTCCTGCCTTGGCCGTGATGTTTTCGACCTTGATTCTGAAGTTCAGAAGCGTCTGACGTATACGATTTATGAAATCCTGCTGTTCTTCGAGCGTGACGATGTTCTGCTTGTCGGCATAATCTTCGAGCAGGTCAAGAGACGGAAAGCGATAGTTTTCCAACTCCATTCTATTGTCTATTCGAGGAAGTTCCTCCACGACATCGGTTGAAAACTTTCGTCCTGCCTCGGCCGTGTCTCCGCCACCATCCGCTATCTCTGCGCCAGAAGCAGGCGTTCCTTCAGAAGCTCCGTCTCCAGAATCCGGACGCTCCGCAGTATGTTTCTGTTCTGTCGGGTCTGATGGCAAAACGTCGTTCCCAGAACGACCGACTTCCTCATACACACTGTCATCATTGCCTTGCTCGCCTTCGGTAGCGCCTTCGTGCAGCGGTGTGCCATCATCCGGAAGTTCAACATCCTCTGCGGCCTCTACTGCAGCTGTCTCCTCGTCCGAGTCTTTATGTTTTTCCCTCCCGGTCCCAATCTGCGCGAACCACTGCGCGAACTTTCCGCTTGCGAACAGCAGCCAAATCACCACGAGGACAGCGAGGAACAGCCCTGTCCCGATTTTCCCGGAAAGGTTCTGACAAAGTCTTACAAATTCAGCCCCGGCAAAGCCACCGAGTCCGCCACCGAAAAATGTGTCTGAACTGACAAGTCCGGAAAAATATGAAAGAACAAACGAAAACAGCGGTGCAGCCGTAATCATCAGAACCGACGGGCGAAGGAACTTCGAGTCAAGCCTCTGCATAAAAATCTTCACTGCAAGGACAGAAAGCAGTCCCGCGATGCAGAAGGCTGAAAGGCCGAAACATCCTCCGACCAAAAAACGCGACCATCTAAGGCCGAGTCGTGAGCCGGAGTTAGCCGGCATTTTGTCGGGATTGGAGATGTCGCCCCACGACACGATGCTGTAATCGCTCTTCCATGTAAAAAGATAGGAAACGCAACTAAAAATCGTGAAAAGCGCAAACACGCCGACGACTAGACCGACGACGCGCGCAATCAGAGTTCTTGTCTGCGGGTCCATATTTCTGAAATATGAGACAATACGCCCGAACCGAAATTTCCTTTTCGTGTTTTCCTTCTGTTTTTCAGACAATGCCATTACCGATATTTCTTCTTGGTGTTATTGTTTTTTCGCTGGTTGTTGTTAGGCCGCTTAGGAGCCTGCCCAGGACGCAGATAGTTCGAATCGGCGCCGACACGTCCGAGCTGGATGCCCTCAGGGACATGAATCCGGTAGTCGGAAAGTTTCTCGATGTCCTGGAATATGGTCTCGTCGGCCACGCTGTCTTTGTTCCAGATGAGGTACTGGGTCCTCATGTAGATGGCGAGTGAGCGAATTACTGCCGTCTTCACATCGCCGTCTTCCATTCCGGCCACAAGGTCAATCATGCTTTCAATGTTGCGTCCGTACTGCGATGCACGTATAGGCTTTCTCTCCACCGAAGGCACTTCGGGACGAGCAAGCGCCTGCTCTGGGGTTGGAACCGGATAGGGTGCGTCGATGTCGAGTTCGTAGCCGGCAATGATGAACAGGTCGTCCCAAAGTTTATGGTCGAAGTTTTCCTGTTTGTGAACATCATAATTGATGAGTTCCATCGCCTTGATGACAGCCTTAGCCTGCTCGGAGCGTTTTTCCTTGTCCTCAATTTTCTTGAGGCTCTTAACCATTTCCAAAATGGAACGGCCATATTCCGGCTTCACAAGTCTCTCCTTTTCAGTGTTATAAACCAAAGTTCTCTTTTCTTCGTTGTTTTCCATATATCGAAATAAATACATTTTTCACCAAGAACCACACGCCATCAAAGAGACCTTCTTTTTCACAGCGTGCCAACTTGCAAAGATAGTCCCTGTTTCCCTTTTCTGCAAAATTATTTTTCGCTCCCGCCCTCTTTCCTACACGCCGCAAGCCTATTCCAAAACCTCAAAGACGTTGTCGTCGGGAACGAACCAGAGGTAGCCGCGGACGGTGGTGTAGCCGAGGGCGCGGTAAGTTCCCATGTAGGAGCGGACCTGGTCGAGATAGGAAGGGTGAGGGCGGCCGAATTTGTAGTCGATGATTAGGACTTCGCCGTTTCTGATGCTGACGCGGTCCGGGCGCAGGGACTCACCCTCTGCCGTTACGAGAGGACGCTCGTTGAGGACTTCGTCCGGCGATTCGCTGAACCAGCCGCGGGACTGGGCGTCGAGAATGCGACGGGAGAGAAGACCGAAGGCCTCATCTGCCTGAAGGGCAGTCAGTTCGCCGGAGTCGACGGCTTCGCTGATGGCGGGTTTGAGGTCTTCAGGGACAACCACGGAGGAGAGGATGTTATGAAGGACTATACCCCGGAGGCGGCGGGATGCATCGGGGCCTACGGTGCCGTCGGACGAGAAAAAGTCGGCAGCGTCGTGGTCTATGCGAAGACGAGAGGATTCTGTGGTATAGGAAGGATAGCCGCTCTGGAGGACGCTCTGAGAAAAGTCCTTACGGTAGGACTTGGCCTTTTTGCCTGCATTGCGGAACTCGAGGTCGGAGTCCCCACAGAACTTTCCGGCGATATAGTCGACGCCCCAGTCGGACTCAGCGACAGAGAAATTGATAGTCCCATATGCTCCTGCAGCACTGGCAGTTTCACCGATGGAGTCCGCCGAGCCATCAAGTCCGGAGATATTGCCGGAGTGTTCAAGTGCAAAGGTCATGAGGGCATCGGAAGCGGTATTTATGGTGCCCTCCTTGTTGAAACCGGATGAAGTGCCACCGCAGATGATGTGCAGGCCTCGGGACGGACGTGTCATCGCGACATACATAAGATTCAGTGCATCAATGCACTGATATAGCCTTTCGCGGTTATAGACAGGGGCGAAATAGGTCTGGGCGCTGGCGGAAGAAATCATCGGCTTGAAGATGCCTTCCTTTATGGCATTGTCAAAATCCATAACCGCCTTATTCTCGGAAGAAGAAGGGACAGACGGTTCGGCCCATACATTTCCAGAACGGAAGAACTTTATGTCCTCGAAATATGGAATTATGATGTAGGGAAACTCCAATCCTTTGGACTTGTGTATCGTGATTATGCGAACGGCGTCCGTGGATGCGGGGGAAGCTATCTTGACCGGAGAGGCGGCATTTTTCTCGTCCCATGCGCGGAGGAACTCCTTGAGCTGGTTGCCGTTTCGTGACACCCAGGACTGCATCCAGTCCATAAAAGCTTGGATGTAGAGAGCATGGGATTCCACAAGGTGGGCATCATTTTCCCGCATGCTGCGGATTATGTCCTCTGCAAGGTCGATGAGGGACGACTGCCCGACAGCATGGAAGCCGAGAGATGCGGCGAGATAGCCAGAAGCCTTATTCTCCGGGTTCTCCACAGAAGAGAGCACTGAGACGAGACGGCGGACGACAATAGAGTTGTTCACTGTAAGAGAGTCATCCGAAATCACCGGTACTCCCCTATCCATCAGCGCATTGGCAATCCGTTCTCCAGGGGCGTTATTGCGGACGATGACAGCGATGTCCCCATATTCCACCCCCTTATCATCATGAAGTTCAATGACCTGCCGCACGGTCCTCTCCAGCACCTTGTCCATTTTCTCCGCACCATTGCCATCTCCTGCATCTTCAGACTTGCCGCCTTTGGAAGCCGCGAAACAAAGGTGAACTTCACCAAGCTTCCCCTTGCGGGCTGCCGTCTGACGGACATCGGCATAGATACCGGAAATGATTTTCCCGACATCTTCCCCAGCAGTGGCCTTAAAGTCCCCGGCGAGGCGGTCACGCAGAAATTCAAAGAAAAGGTCGTTAAACTCCACAATATTCTCTTCCGTTCTGTAATTGGTTGAAAGAGCTGGTTTTCCGTCCTTTCCAAGAAGTTCGCGACTGTCCGGGAACTCCTTTGCGACCTCTGAGTTGAGAAGACTCCAGTCCGACTGCCGCCAGCGGTAGATGCTCTGCTTGACGTCGCCCACGATGAGATTGTCATTGCCGTTGGAATCGCTCTCGTGCAGCAGCGGGCGAAAATTATCCCACTGAACCACGGAGGTATCCTGAAACTCGTCGAGAAGAAAATGTTCATAGCGAACACCTGTCTTCTCATAGACAAAAGGCACGTCAGAGCCGTCGATGATGCGGTTGAGAAGACCATTTGAATCCTCAAGACACAGGATGTTGCGGTCCTTGAGAAGACCGTTGAAAGCCTCCGAAAGTTCGCGGGATATGCCGAATCCGTAAATCATGTCCCTAATCTGGAGCGCTGTACTGTAGGCCCGGTAATATGGAGACGCACCGCCGCACTCTGCAGCGGAAGAAGCCTCGTCGCAGGTCGCGGACGATGCAAAGTCAAAAAAGAGCCCGATGAAGTTCCGTGCCGCGCTTTCGAAGTCAGGGGGCAGCATGGCAGCCTTGGAGGCATTAGCCTTTGCGAACATCGCCTCGCGATTAGTGATTTTGTCGCAGAACCCGGGTTTTGGAGGTTTAATGGAATCCCGCGCCGTCACCGACGCATAGCCGTTCAAGGCACAGGCGAATTTTCTCGTAGTCTCGGAGGGATGGACTCCGGCTGCATCAAATTTCGCCAACAGAACCTCCGCACCGGCTTTCACATCGCGCGAAAATCTATCTATCAGCTCATTGCATACCTTACGCAGCGAACGCATATTTTCCTTGGAGTAGACTTTCGACGGGTCGGATATGCCTTTTTCGGACATATATGACTTGAACTCAGGACTCTGAAGATCGCTGGCTGCGGAGTAGAGAGCAGACTCCAACTGAAAATAGCCCTTTGAGGAAATCTGGGTCATCACCGATTCCTTGAGCCAGTCAATCATCGCGCTGTCCTTGTCGGAGAGATTTTCAAGCATCCGGTCCACGGATTCGCTCACAACGGAGGGTTTGTCGAGTTCGAGCTGGTAGGAGTCGAACTGGCCGAGTTCACGGGCGAAAGAACGCAGAACCTGTTGGAAGAAACGGTCAATGGTGAAAACTGAGAATGCGCTATAGTCGTGCAGGATGCCGTTCAGAAGACTACTACAACGCTTCTGGAGCTGTGCCGTATCGGCACACAGAGCCGGAACGAAATCTTTGTAGTAGTCCGATTCCGTCGGGGCGTGCGCGAGAATGTCGAGTTCCCGGAGAATGCGGGCCTTCATCTCCCCGGTCGCCTTGTTTGTAAATGTCACCGCGAGAATATGCCGGTAGGCATAAGGATCCCTCGACTTGAGAAGCAAAGAAATGTACGTCTTCGCCAACGTGTATGTCTTGCCGGACCCAGCCGACGCCTTTGCTATTGTTATCATTTTCCACAGATCATTCTAAAGTCACAATAATTACATACACTCGTATCCCCGGTTCTTCGGAATGTCGGATTCTTTTCGATGTCAAAGATGCCGTCGAGACAACTTCTCAGCATATTTGAGGCCTTATCAATGACCTCCTGGGGCAGGCTGTATTCCGAATGCTCGTTCTTGAAAAGTCCGGAAACGGAATAGACCTCATTCGTCACCTTCCGTCCGCCGACAAGCGCACGACCCTCCGGATTCAGCGTCAGCATAAGATTGTAGATAAAGAACTGGAGGGCAATCTTAGGACGTTCCCTGCTGTCTTCGGCGAATACGGAATCGAATATGGCAGAGGCCTTTGATTGGTCATTCCCTTCCTCTCCCATGACCTTTGCCTCATCGTCGGAGACCTTTCCTGTCTTGTAGTCAACCACCCGGACAGTGCCATCGTCAAAGCTGTCGAGCCGGTCTATGAAGCCCTTGAAAGCATACTTTCTGTGCGACGGAGCAGCCGTATCCCCGGACACGCCGCCGTCAAACGCCGATCCTTCGAACTCAAACGGCAGGTTCTTCTCAAGGGCGAGCACCGTAAAATGGTCGAGTCCGCGCGACTTCATGATTTCAAGATCATATTCAAGTGTCCTGCGCACATATTGTTCGATGACGCTGCACAGCACGATGTCCTTACCACGCACCTCAACGGACTTTATCGCCTCACATATTTCCCGGCGTATGCGTGAGTGAAGTTCCGGTGCAAATTCCCTGGAGAGCCGCTTTCGGATGAAAGCCTCATCCACCCTTCCGACAGGCTCCTTCTGCGTGCCCGGCTTCGCGTAAATCCACTGCATGACGGCATGGAACACCGTCCCGAGCGTGCCTCCGTCCAGATTGTCGACAGATTCTGCGAGGTCACTGAGTCCCAGGACCTTGTCATAGTAGAACTTCGCAGGGCAGGCAAGATAGTTCTGAAGCGCGGTTGCGGAAAACTTGAAGTCGCGCAGGCTGTCAAGGTCGGCCTGTGTCTTGACAATTTCAGGCTCCGTGTATTCATCCTCCCGAACAGGAGAGGTCACATAGCGGTGAATCTTAGCGTCGAAAAGGTAGGCCAACTGTTTTATGTAGCGGCTCTCTTCACCGGACTTAATGTCCTCGGTGCGGGAATCGAAGAGCATCCAGACATTCTCCGCGCGCTGAATCATGCGGTAGAAATAGTAGGCCCAGACAGAGTCCTGATACTCGTAGGTCGGAAGCCCGAACCCCTTGCGGAGCTCAGGCGGAATGAATGACGAGCTGAACGACCTGCGCGGGAATGTGCCCTCGTTGCAACTGAGGATTATGAGGTTGCGGAAATCCAGAGCACGAGTCTCAAGCGGTCCCATCACCTGAAGTCCCTTAAGAGGTTCGCCATTGAAAGGCACGGAGACCGGTGCGAGCAACTGGTCGAGCAGCCGCAGGTAGGTGGCGGGCTTTATCTCAAGGTTCATGTCTCCGAGAATACAGACAGCTTTGTAGTAGTCCTTGGCGAAGTCTGTGTCAAGTTCCGAATGTCCGTTCTCCACAAGAAGGGCTCCAACGCGGCTCAGCACGGTCTTCTGGTAGTCCGCAAACGAGCGGACAGTCTCTGCCGAAGCTTCCAGGAGATTGCCCGGAAGAGGAGTGAAGAAAAGTGAGAGCAGCGGCGAACCGGCGAAGTCAGCAACCTCGATATAGCTACGCCGGCCGTTCAATACAGCTGAGCAGACGGCGTTGTCCTCATCATTGGCAATTTTGCGGAATATACTGTTGGACAATACGCTGCGAACATACCTGTGATAGAAATAGGTCTTGCGCTCACGAACAAGCGCATTCATCTGCGCACAGGAAAGAGCACCCATGAGCACGCAAAGGTCACTACCCTTCATCGGATAGCCCATCGTGACATTTATGTCCCGGATGTCGTCCGGAATCGAATTAAGCACCGGGAGCAGAAGCTGCTCGTCCGGAAGGACAATCGCACATTCCGAAGAAAGGTCGCAGCATTTTCCATCCGCTGCCGGACCCCCCGATGATGCGCCACATTCCGCCGAAGCCGCCGAGTGACTCAGTCCGAGCCGGGTCAATATATAAGGAAGCTGCTTTGCCTGTCCTATTGACGAAGGCACGCTCACCACATTGAATTCCGGAGTCCCAAGTCCTTCGACATCGGGACGGAAAGCCTGTGGAAACTCGCTGACATTCACCGCCATAAAGAATGAGGCCCGGTTCTCCGGGTCGCGTATCCATTCGCTTGACCAGTCCCAGCAGAATTCAGCCTGTCCGGAATTGCGCAGATGTCTCAGCAGCTTTTTCTCACACTCGTTCAAGGCATTCAGACCGACAAAAACGAATTTTCTGCCTTCCAAAGCCTCACGCACATAGTCCGGCAACGATGCCACATCCCTGTAAATCATCCCCTCATAAGCCATATCCCCGCTGCGAAGGGCGGCGTTGAACGACTCATATAACGGAAGCAGTATGTTCCATATTTTCAAGAAGTTAAGTTTAATTGAACGGTCACCATCCGCCGACTCTCCGCCCGAAGAAACCTTTCCCGCAGCAGCCTTCTCCTTGGACGTCTCCGCCCGGAAGTGAGACAGGAAAGAATGAATTGCCTCACGCTGCGCCTCTGTAAGGTAGCTGAAATCGTCCTCAATGGACTTCAAATCCGAAACGTTAGTGAACAGCTGACGCGGGTCTACAAGATATTTGTCCACATCGTTGAAGTCTCCCAGCAGGACATCGCCCCAACAGATGAAATCATCGAGCGGTTCCGCCCCGGGGTAGAGAGATTTGTAGCAGTCGTAGAGCCGCACCAGCTGAACCACCCTGCTGCAAGAGCGCACCGGAGTAAGTGAGGCGAAGAAGTCGTTGATGGTGAGACAATCTGGCATCAGAGAAGCTCTCCCCGCAGAGGCCGCACAGGCACAGACGTGCTTCCGAAAAAACGCCGATGAACGCCGGTTCGGGAATATGAATGTCAACCGCGAGAAATCCTCGTCCGAAAAATAATGTTCCGCGACCTGTCTTAAGAAAGGTGTCATATTTTCGTTTTTATATCATCAATGTGTTTTTCAAACACTGCAAAGATAATCCCTTCTTGTGCAAAACCGTTTCACAAGCACAAAGAACTGACGCCGTGACTCCTACAATTCATGCCGGGCCACAACCTCGTCCAGCCACTCGGGCAGCAGATTGATGTGCCCCACACGCGAGGCCATGTCCTTCGGTGCGAACCAGTATATCCCCAAATCTTCGCACTTCTCCACAATTGATTTGCTCAGAGGCAGATAGCTGACAAGAATTGCCTTAGAAACCGTGCCTCCGTAGGTCTCCCGTACTCCGTCAATCTTGAAAATGTCTGCCGAGAGCACCTCGCCCGACTTGCACTCAATGAGCAGCAGCCTCTGCTTGTCATTCACCAGCAGATCCACCTCATTCTTCACAGAATTCTTCTCCACATCATTGAAAATCACGTCTCTCCAGATGCCGTGCCCCGACTCGCCGCCGCGCTCCCTGTCCCACCTGGAAACAACATCCGCAACGATTATCTCCCACCAGCGTCCGATGAACATAATCTCACAGCTCCGCTTGCAGGCCGAGTCGAACAGCACGTCGGCACCCTTGTAAATGGTCAGCGTACCACCTTCTGTCTCTATATGATAGCCGCAACGCAACCTGCCCGCGAAATACTTCCCGCGCTTGGACTCAGGCAGGGCGCGGAACCATCTCTTCGCTTCAGAATAGACATCAAAGTGCCTCTCTATGAACTTCTTGGCATAGTAGGCAGTGTTCACATCCAGCGGCTTCATCTTCCCCACATCCTCAAACTCCCGCACGCTGTTGCCATAGAGTTTCATATACTCGGCATTACTGATGGACTGAGTCAGAGGGTTGCGGCGGTAGTCGAAAGTGTCAATCCAGTAACCGTCCTGAGTGATGTAGATTCCCCTTTCGCCAAACTCCATCGCCACTTTTCCTGCCGCCATCGCCATAATCTTCGTACCCTCCGAAAGGTTATAGATGAACTCACAGTCACGGTTGGCCTCCTGAATTTCGCCGCAGACGCGCATGATTCCCTCGACATCGTAAGGGCCCACAACATATTCGTAGACCTTGATTTTCGGAGATATGAGACGGAGCATATCCCGATACGTACCCTTAGTTTCCTTCGTCGCCACAAGATGTATGACGTCGGGAGCGAACTCCTTGATTCCGAGATATATGGAATCCAAATCCTTGCCTACCGTGATTATCTGATGCTTTGGTCTTGCCATGATGTGTTGTGTTATTTATGTCTTTATGGTCATGCACAAATTCGTGGATACAAGAATCCTCCGCGAGTCCAAACGACCCACGGAGGACAAAGTTAACAATCTACCGCGAAAAATCCTTTTATGAAAGCGGAAAATCTCTATTCAGAAAGGATTATTTCTGGAAATATTTCTTCCAGAGTCCCTGGAAACCAGCACCGTGACGGGCCTCGTCGCGTGCCATCTCGTGAACTGTGTCATGAATGGCGTCGAGGTTCTGCGCCTTGGCAAGCTTAGCGATACGGAACTTATCCTCGCATGCGCCCTGCTCGGCAAGCATTCTCTTCTGAACATTGGTCTTTGTATCCCAGACGCACTCTCCGAGAAGTTCGGCGAACTTTGCAGCATGCTCGGCCTCCTCGAAGGCATACCTCTTGAAGGCATCGGCAATCTCCGGATAACCTTCCCTGTCTGCCTGGCGGCTCATCGCAAGATACATTCCCACTTCGGAGCATTCGCCTGCGAAATGAGCGCGAAGCCCCTCAAGAATCTCCGGATCAACTCCCTTCGCAACTCCAAGTTCGTGCTCGCAAGCCCAAGACATCACTCCTTCCTCTTCCTTCACTTCAACGAACTTGTCTGACTTTGCGTGGCAAAGAGGGCACTCTGCAGGCGGTTCAGTTCCTTCATAAACGTAACCGCACACCATACATCTGAATTTCTTAATCATAGCCATTAATATTTAATCGTTTAACTTAATGTTCCTTATGTTTGTATAATTTTGAATAATTCAAAATTATACGGCAAATATAAGGATTATATTTTAACCTGCAAAATTTCTGCCGCAAAAGTTTTCTTTTTTTTCAGCCAAAAACGGCAGCCCCGGAAAATGGAGACTGCCGTAAGACCAATATTTTAGAATACTCACTATTTCACTTCGCTGTAACAATCATTTTTCGAAAAGATTCAATCCTCGTCGGCAGATTCCAGCGCATCCCAAAGCGAATCCATCTGGCGACGGTCTTTTTTTGTCGGACGGCCGGCACCACGATCCCGCTTGAGGAAAAATGTCTCCACGGGAGCGTGGAGCTTGTCCATTTCGGACTGCGGAGTGAGATTGTCGACGAACTGCGGGACGGTCTTTGCCCCCTGGCGTTTGTCAACGAGTTCAATGACCCTATATGTGTAGGTCACTGGTCCCTTGCGCACTACAATGGTGTCGCCGCGATGAACTGCCTTGGACGGCTTCACGTCGGCTCCATTAAGACGAATCTTGCCTCCGTTGCACGCATCTGTCGCCTCGCTGCGCGTCTTGTAGGCACGTATTGACCAGAGAAATTTGTCGATTCTTACTTCTTCCATAACGATTTTAACTGTCTACTCCTCCGGAAGTTCGGCCGGTACATCGGGATTGATGTACTCGTCGATGTCCTCACGCAAACCGTCGGTGGCCTCGAGAAGCACCGTGCCGGGAGCGGTCGGAACGAGATAGAAGTCCGGCATGTCGGCAGGAACAAGTATCGTATCGCCCTTGCGGAACGCGTAGATGTCCATCGCGTCCGTGCCGAACGCCGCCACTGCCTTACTGTCGTCGAAGACAGGAACTTTAGGAACATTGATGGCCGCAGAACCGCTGACGCAGATGTAGACAATATAACTTCCGATTTGTTCCTGGCTGATGCGCAGAGCATCCCTGAGATTGAGCTTGTTCACTGTGAACTGCGGGCACTGGACGAGAGTGTTGTTCACCTTAGTGTCATCCATTGAAGATGCCGGACGGTAGAGGGAAGGGTCGTACTTATCGAAATTGATCAGGTCTATGGCCTCCTCCAGATGCATCTTGCGGGCCGTTGCAGGATTGTTCTCGCGTCCCCAGTCGTAGAGGCGGAAAGTAAGGTCAGATGACTCCTGAATCTCAGCCACGAGTATTCCCCCTTCGGCGGCATGAACAGTCCCCGGAGTAATGAATATGGCGTCACCCTTCTTTGGGTGAATGACATTCAGCAACTCGTGAGCTGTGCCGGCTTTGCAAGCATCGTAGAATTCCTGAGCCGAAGTCTCGCGTTTGAAGCCCATATAGACCTTCGCCTCAGGTTTAGCATCAAGGATGTACCAGATTTCAGCTTTTCCGAGTGAGTCGTAACGCTGTTCAGCGACCTTGTCGTCCGGATGGACCTGAACGGAAAGCTTCTGATGGATGTCGAGAAACTTTATCAGGAGAGGGAACTGACGCCCGAACCATGCGTATGCCGAGTCTCCGGTAATCCTGTCGAGATAGGTTTCCATAATGTCCCCTATCGAATTGCCGGCAAGCCAACCGTTGCTCACGAGAGAGTCCTGCTCACCCATGTCGGCAAGTTCCCAGCTCTCCCCGATGAGATCGTTCTCCGTCAGATGAACCTCGTTTCCGTCCTCGTCGGCCTCCACGAAGTCCTTCCCAAGAACCTTAATCAAAGAGTTCCCTCCCCACACGCGCCTTGACGCGATGGGGATGAACTTCAACGGATACAACTGTTTTTTTGTCATTATATAACAGCTTCTTAGTCAAAGGATTTCGCCTTTTATTAAATCCGTTTCCTTAGTGCGTCACCGGCCTCTTCATAGCCAGGCTTATTAAGCAGCGCGAACATATTCTTCTTGTAAGCCTCCACGCCAGGCTGGTTGAACGGATTCACTCCGAGAATATAGGCCGAAATTCCGCAGGCCTTCTCGAAGAAGTAGAATACCTCCCCGAGGTTATACTCGTCAATCTTCTCGATGCTTACGCCGAGCTGAGGCACGCCGCCGTCGATGTGCGCGAGCTTTGTTCCGAGTTCAGCCATGGCGTTGCACCCCTCCACATGCTTCCCGGCGAGGAAGTTCAGGCCGTCAAGGTTCTGCGCATCGCTCTCGATTACAACGCTGCGCTGCGCCTTCTCCACGGTGATGACCGTTTCCATAAGCATGCGCACGCCGTCCTGGATGTACTGTCCCATTGAGTGAAGGTCAGTTGTAAAACTTACGGATGCCGGGAATATACCCTTGCCGTCCTTACCCTCGGACTCGCCGTAGAGCTGCTTCCACCATTCGCCAAGATACTGAAGCTTAGGATTGTAGGAGACGAGGATCTCGACTGTCTTGCCGTGCTTTGTGTGAAGGAGATTCCTCATTGCGGCATACTGAAGTGCAGGGTTTTCCTCCGAAGGAACCGCACATGCCTTTTCCATCGCCGCAGCGCCCTCAAGCATCTTGCGAACGTCGAATCCCGCAAGAACAATCGGGAGAAGTCCAACCGGAGTGAGCACCGAGAAACGGCCTCCGACATTGTCCTCAATGACGAATGTCCTGTAACCCTCCTGAGTCGAAAGCGACTTGAGCGCTCCTCTGTGGGCGTCGGTCACGGCAACGATGCGCTGTGCCGCCTCGGCCGTGCCGTACTTATTTTCTATGTACTGCTTGATGATGCGGAAAGCGACTGCCGGCTCCGTGGTTGTGCCGGACTTTGAAATCACCACCGTCGCGACATTGCGCTCAGCGACGAGGTCCATCAGTTCGGCAATATATTCCTCAGAAAGGTTATTTCCTGCAAAAACGATTTCAGGAGCCCCTCCCTTGTCAGCGAGCTGCTTGGCAAAAGAATGTGACAGAGCTTCAAGAGCGCACTTTGCCCCAAGGTATGAGCCGCCGATTCCGATTACAACGACAAGGTCAACACCCTTCTTCTTCCAATCGTCGCGGATTGCCTCACACTCGGCGATGAGCGACTCCGGTGTCTGGGACGGCAAGTGCTTCCAACCGAGGAAATCATTTCCCGCCCCGGTTTCGTCTTCAAGAACCTTGAGAGCCTCGACAGCCTTCTGTGTGTATTCCTTAACTTCCGCGGCGTTTACAAAGGAGCCGCAGCCTCCCATATTTACTTTTAACATATTGATATGTAATTAATTGTAATTCGAGTTTCTATTTATAATCCTCCGGGACCTTGGAGAACACGGCATGGATGCGCTCCATGTCAAACTTCTCGCTGCGGTCGTAGTAGTAGAGGCCGTTCTGCTCCTGCTCGACATCGGTGAGCTGGGTGTAGCAGTAGCCACAAATGTAGTCCGAAAGGGACAGGAGCACGTCAGTGAGGGCTTCGAGACGGGTGTAGAACTCCTCAAGTGAGCGCGGTGAGTTACCGTAGCCCCATGAAACGCCCTGATTGTTGGCGGCCTGCTTCATATCCTCCTCGTTCGTCCATTTGATTCCGCCATATTCATCGAATACATAAGGCATCTTGCCGTCATACTCCGGAAAATCGTAAGTTCCGGCAATCGCATCATGGGAGAAGCCGTAGTTTCTTGAATAGAGACCGCCGGTTTTCTCGTGATTGCGGCTCTTGTAGGTGAAGAGCTTGCCGTCGTTCCAGACATCCTTGCGAAACTTCTCCGGATCCTGAGCATAGCCATGGCCGGTCCAGATGTCGGTTTTCACTATGACACCGCCGCTGGCTCCGCTGACAGGACGGGTAGGGTCGAGCTGCTTGGTGAGCGCATATACATCCTCCATAAAACGCGGGAACTGGATGTTGTCCGGTGACCATTCCTCATTTGTAGGAGTCCAGACAATGATTGAAGGATGGTTGCGGTCGCGGACTATGATCTCGCCCCATTCGGTGATGAAATTTCTCGCGGTCTCCGGCTGGTTGGTGTCCATACCCCAGCTTGAACTCTCTCCCCATGTGAGGTAGCCGAGCTTGTCGGCCCAGTAGTGGAAACGCTCCTCGAAGACCTTCTGATGAAGACGGGCTCCGTTGAATCCGGCTTTCATCGAAAGTTCGATGTCGTGGCGCAGTGCCTCATCGGAAGGTGCTGTCCACTGGCTGTCCGGGTAGTAACCCTGATCGAGGACAAGCCTCTGGTAGCGAGGGCTGTTGTTGAGATATATCTTGTTCCCCTCAAGGTGAACCTTACGCATTCCGAGATAGGAACGGACCTCGTCGATGACCATGCCGGCTTCGTCAACAACCTGGTACTTAACATCATAGAGGAATGGATCCTCGGGACTCCAAGTTCTGAACTTCTTCATCGGCAGCACTACCACGGAGTTGTTGGCAGCAACGGCTGTCTTCTGTGCCACCGGCTTCTTCGGTGCTGTCGGGTCTATGACAGTGACCCTGAGCGTGTACTTGCCCTCATGGAAAAAGAGCGGCTTCACGACAATCTGTCCCTGATCAATGTCAGTGTCCACCTGCACCTGCTTCAGGCCGCCGTCGCTGACCGGCTCCATCCACACGGTCTGCCAGATGCCTGTGGTGCGGGTGTAATTGCATGTCATCGAATTGAGCTTAAGAGACTGCTTGCCGGCCGGCTGCTTGCCGCTGCGGAGGTCGCTGGTGGCGTAAACAACGAGAGAGTGCGTCTGTCCGGCCTTCACGAACGGAGTGATGTCGAACGAGAAGGAACTCGTGCCGCCGAAATGACGCCCGACGAGCTTTCCGTCGATATAAACCTCTGATTTATAATACACAGCGCCAAAGTTAAGACGTATGTTCCTTCCGTCCCATTCCGCAGGCACGGTTATGTTCCTATGATACCACACACCTTCGATAAAATCGGTGTGTCCGACTCCCGAAAGCTTGCTCTCCGGAGAGAACGGCACGAGAATCTTTCCGTCAAATCCGGACGATTTGGAGAATCCCTTCTCATAGCCTGACGCGACATTGTCAATCGAGAAGGTCCATTCGCCGTTGAGATTCACCCAATCGGTACGTTCAAACTGGGGACGCGGGTATTCCGGTCTCGGAATCGAAGAATCAGCCTTTGCGGCTGCGGGCAGCGCAATCGCCGCAGTAAGAGCGAGCGCTGAGAAGAATGTCTTGAATTTCATTCCTTTTAACAAATTAGTGTTTGGAAACCTCCAAAAAGACAAATCTGAAGTTTTCCTTAATGAATACCTATGTGTCAGCAGCGGAGGCAAAGATACTAAAAAATCGTCTAATTTTTTGTTCTGTTATTTTGAGTTTCCGTATGCGGCTACGGCATTGCGGACAGAGCCGTGCTCAAGGAGAAGGTCGCGGGCGCGGTCGTAGTCACGAAGACCGGTTTCGGACATTATCATACGAGTGCCGCGATCGATGAGTTTGGTGTTGGTCAACTGCATGTCAATCATTCGGTTGCCGCGGACGTGACCGAGACGTATCATCGTGGCGGTGGAAATCATATTTAGAATAAGCTTTGTGGCAGTGCCGGCCTTCATGCGGGTGCTTCCGGTGACGAATTCGGGTCCCACGACTGCTACAATCGGAATCTCGGATGCCAAGGCAAGAGGCGTGTCCGGATTGCAGGTGATACATGCGGTGAGAAGGCCATTATTGCGGGCGGCCGTCACAGCACCGATCACATACGGGGTGGTTCCCGAGGCAGCAATGCCGACAACCGTGTCCTGACGTGTCGGGGAAAAGGCCTCGATGTCCTTCCAGCCCTGCTCCGGATCGTCCTCGGCACCTTCGACGGCCTTTCGGATGGCCCCGTCACCTCCTGCGATGAGGCCGATTACAAGATCGAACGGTGCGCCGAAAGTGGGCGGGATTTCAGAGGCGTCCACAACTCCGAGGCGACCACTGGTGCCGGCGCCTATGTAGAAGAGCCGGCCGCCCTGCTTCATTCGTTCCACAATGCCGTCCACAAGCATCCCTATCTCCGGGATTGCCTCCCCAACGGCCTCAGGGACACGGCAGTCCTCATTATTGATGCCTTCAAGAAGCTCCTCTGTGGACATCGTGTCCAGACTGTTGTAATTTGATGGCTGTTCAGTTACTTTCATGCTCACTTATTCTCAGCTCATTTACTTTCATGGTCACTTACTAAATATTCGCAAGGAATGATAGGCGACAAGCCCGTCTATCGGCGACTTCACTATCTTGCCAAGAACCATCCCGCGGGCTGAGGCGCATTCGGCAATCATGTCACGGCAAAACCACGCCACAGAGCCGCAAAGGTTCAGAGAATGAACATGACAGTCGTAGCGCTCCGCTATGCACCTGTCAAGGAATTCACCTATTCCCTCGCGAAGAAGCGTCTCGGCATATTCATGCCCGCTCAGTTTCTTTCGATCAACGGGTGTTCCTTCCGTTACAGGCTTCGCCCATTTGAGGACGAAAGGGAAAAAAGACGCGAGGTAGCGGCTTGGAGCCTCTGCGCGATAGACATTCTCCACTATTGTCTGATAGTCAAGCGAATATTCTTTCTGCAGGGCCTCCGCCATTTCCTCCGGCAGCAGATCTCGGATGAAATCGGACAGCAGGCGCTTCCCAAACCAGGCTCCGGAGCCTTCGTCACCAAGGACATATCCTCCGCCAAGTCCCTGTTTCACAATAGCTTTCCCGTCATAGAAACAGCTATTCGAGCCGGTACCCAATATTCCCACAATTCCAGATTCAGAACCGCACACGGCACGCGCTGCCCCCAAAATGTCGGAGAAAACGTTCACCTCCGCATTCGGAAACATCGCGCCGAAAGCATACTCAATAAGCTTTGTCGTTTCATCCGACGTCGCCCCGGCAGAATAAATCCATATTTCCGTGACACACTCTATTACAAATCCCGGTTTTCCCTTTTCATCCGTCCCCAATGACACAAGGTGCCACTCCAACGGGTACTGCAAGGGAAACTGCACAAAAACAGAATGTACTGCAAGAGAAATCGCTTCCGGAGAATTTATTGACAGGTTTACTCCCGGTGTGTCAAACAATTTGACCTTCCCGTCAGGTCCGATTGCAGCCCAGTTGCACTTTGTCGCCCCGCTATCCGCAATCAATATATATTTCCCCCTTTCTACATTCTCGCTACATGCGTCAACATTTTCTTCCTCTGTTTCAGGCTTATAATTATCAGTTTCGGCTACAGACCTTTTTCTCCAGAACTTTCTCATCTCACAACACCTCCCTAATCCTGTCCGCAGCTGCCGCGCCGAGTTTCGACTTCACATCTATATGCTCGCGGATTGACAAGACGAACGAATTCGATTCAAAGCTTGAACCACGCACCTGCTCAAAGTCCTGAAGACGACGAGCCTCCCCTCCGTCCGCTCCGAAACTTGTCATCGCCGAAAGGCCGAACTCCTTTCGTGCATCCTCATAGACCATGTTGTCAATAGCCGTCACAGAGGTCTTCCAACGTTCGACAAGACCGAGCATTTCATCGGCCGAGGCCTTCGAAAGGTCGATTCCGTAATATTCACTGATAATCCTATATGCCCATGTCCACTCGTAGTCGTAGTATTTCCTATGAATTTCGGAAAATCCGGCAGTTATGTCGTCAACAGTCTTCATTTCCCCGTTCTGAATCCTGTCCATAAGTTTCTCTACGGCGGAACGCGGAGCAATCAGACCCGACAGATCCACCCAGTGAACAAGCCCCGTAGGAGACTCGGGCTCAAGCGCCTTATGCAGTTCGTCCATATTTCCAAATGAGGAATTCATCAGTCTCGTTATGAATGAGTTACCGAGAAACTTGTCGATGGCGAGGCCATAGTATTTCAAGCCCTTCTGCAGCGAACTGCGTTTGATTACACCGCTTTGGTAGGAATAGACGGAAGAATTCTCTCCTGCCGTACGCTGAAGTTCCTGCAGGATGTGAATCGCATTGAGCATCTTATTCACGGTGTACGGGCTCAGGAGGTTGTAGTTTATCATATCGAGTTTGTCAGGATCCCTGCGGGCATCCCGTTGCGGCCATTTCTTCGCGTCGCGGATGGTGCCGACAGACTTCAGGTTTGCGCCCGGCATTATGTAGGAAGTACCCTGATTCTCAATAAGGTAGGAAAAGGGCAGGTTCGAAGTGTCCTGATGGCTGACATGACGGCCCATCACAAGAGAGAACGCGCCCACCTTGGCCGGCCAGAGGATGTAGGAATCGGAGGTGGTTTTCGCGCCTCGCTCCATAATTCCCTGATGGATAGGTCCAAGCTTGTACATGTGGTTGCTCTGGTTCGAGCCCGAGCCGGCGTTCATGAACGAGAACATCCCGGCAATAAGAAGCGTTGACTTGTGGTGGGTGACGGTGTAGGGACCGGCAAAGATTGCGCAGGCCTCACCGTTCTCGCCCTGGCAGTTGCTGAAAAAGAGTGAATCGGAAGCGGAATAGTTGTGTCCGAGATGGCAGGCCTGTCCTATGAAACAGCGGGAAAACGTCACGCCGTCCTCGACAGACGAACCGCTGCACACGATGAAGTCATCTCCAATCACGCCCACGCCAATGTGTATCGGGGCCACTTCATTGGAGTTGAGGCTCCCGTTCTTCAGTCGTGCCGCGCCTTCAATCTTACAGAAGTCCCCGACCTTCACGTTCTTAAGGTAGCCAGCATCGACAATCGTGGCGTGTACCCCGATGTGCCCCATAGAAGACGAGACACCGTCAACATATTTTCCTATGAGTTTCTTCAGCTCCTCAATGAGTTCCGGACGGTGACGGTAGAGTGCCATAATGTATGCCGTCTGTGCAGTAAGGCGGTCAAAGATGACGACCTCACGCCCTCCGGTCTCGTTGAGGACAGACGCCTCCACTCCGTTTCCGAACGATGACACTCCGTCAGTCAGGATTATGTCGACATTCTCGATGAACGTGTCATGCCCAATTTCGTAGTTCGCGATATAGTTCTTCACGTTCTCTATGCAGCAGTCGTCCCCTATCGTGACATTATGCAACGTAGCATGGTAGAGCCCCGAATGCTTTTTCATCCCTCCCGGAAGCGTAAATTCCTTTCTGAAAGAGCCGAGCCTTATGTCGCCGGAGAAGCGCACGGACTTCACGAATTCAGTCGAAAAATCATCTGAAACATCAATCTTCGCCCAGTCTACAGCCGAGCATGCTTGCGACTCCAGCGCCGCCACTTCATTTTCCGTAAGTTTTCTGTAGTTCATAAGTCATTGGTTGTAAACATCACATTTCTACATTTTCGATATGACTCAAGGCAGCCGACACTTCGTCGTACTGATAGCCGCGCCCGAGGGCAAAACGGAGCAACTTCAGCTTCCGCTGCGGGTCATCCTTCAACGTCCGGGACTTTGCCGCCAACAGTTTCTCAAGCCTTACGGAGGCTCCGTCCCCATCAATTCCGGCAATTCCCGCATCAATATCTTCACGAGACAAGCCCTTATGGGACAGCATATAACGAATCTTTACGGCACCCCAGCCGGAAATAGAAGCTTTCTCGCGGGCGTATGCCGCACAATATCGACTGTCATCGACATATTTGTCCCTTTTCAGCGATTCCACGACCGTTTCCGCAGCAAACTCATCCCCGTCAAGAGCCTTCATGGCCTTTTCACGAACATCGGAAACACAATACTCGCGACGGGAACACTGGTTACGCAGGCGCGAAAGAACCTTCTGAACTGCAGCAGTCTCAGACATAGCCATCAGAAATTATAGCCGAAGCTCAGATAGAGACCTACCCTATGAATGACGTCCGACCAGTTGATGTTTGCCGTAATCGGGCCAAAAATAGTGTTGTAGGAATATTCGAGGGAAAATCCGTACATGCCTCTGCCGGACTTCAGGTCCGAGAATGAATCAAAGGTGTAGAGATAGTTGGCGGTACCTGTCAGATAATGGTTCTTCGCGACATTGAAACGCAGGTCGGCCTTCGCCAGGCCAAGATTCCGTTCAAGGAACATAAGTTTCGGTATCCCCGCAAAAGAAAGCTGCCGGTCAAAATAGCGTCCGCTAATCTGGCCTCCCACAGCATTCGTGAGGACGACAGGTGGCTTCGCACCGAACTGGCAGCGCGCATTTATTGAAGGAATGAACGCAAACACCTTCCCTACGGGGACAACAGCCTTGAAATCAAGGTTTACCATATGGAGATTGTTTTCCTTTAAAGAGTTTACATAGTCAGTAAAGAGCCAGCTGTATGAAATGCCTGCCTTCACGCCCTTTGTAGGGAAATAGCCACGGTCAAACGTATCAACCGTTCCGTCAATGAAAACGGAAGAGTAGTTCGTCAGCGTTTCCATTGTCCTATAGCGCGAGCCAAAATAATTGGTAAGATAAGGATTTGACGTATTGTCATAGAAGAGGTCGTTACGCAGTCCGAGCCTTACGTCGAAATAGGACCACTTCAATCCCGAGATAAAGACCTCCTGCCGCGAAGAAAGAAGGTCGAATATCGGCCAGTCGTTACGATCGGAGAACACTCTTGCAGAAGTCCACCTCACTGACGCAGAAGCATTCATCGTCGGTATCTTAGGCGCGTCGTAAGAATAACGGAGTTTGAATTCGGGATTCATGCCGAGTTTCGTGTCAAAGTTGAGCGTCGAGCCCTGAATCCTGTTGGCAAACAGCCCTATATTAAAGACCGCCGTCACAAAATCCTCCGTATCCGCCCGCATTCCGATGCCGAGTTGGTGTACAGGACCTTTCTTGCAGGTAATTTCCAGATCGAAAGGCTCTTTCTTTCCATGCAGCTCATAAGAGACATAGTCGTATGCTCCGGTGGCGTAAATCTGCGCTATGGCATGGGAGATGCGGTCGTATGAAATCGTGTCTCCGGGATATATGCCTATCTTTTTCTTGATTATCTTCGCCGCGGCTGCATCCTCTCCGATAAGGTTCACATTGCCGACCATGACAGGGCGGTTGCGGAGGTTTATGGCGTGCGGTCTGGCCAGCCGCAACGAGTCATTCCCCACTCTGCGCTTTATGGCAACCAGAAGAGAGTCGTTCTGCCTTGCGGCCTCGTATCCGTTGCGTATCAGTTTGTCTATGTTCTCCTTGGAGAAACTGAGCATATTCAGTCCCATAAGATCCGGACGTATGGAAACATCCGGGATATGTACATTCCTTTCATAGACCTCCCTCTCCAGCATATCCATGCTGCTTGAGATCACGTCACCGAGGTTGCGGATTTTAGCGTCCGGTTTAGGAGGAGTCGTCACATCAACGCCGATTATTATGTCAGCGCCGAGTTGCTTGGCTATGTCCGTCGGGTAATTGTCCCTCATTCCACCGTCAACGAGGACATAATTCTCATATTTGACCGGAGTGAACACACCGGGAATCGACATCGTGGAGCGTAACGCGACGTTAATCGGGCCATCATACCAGACTTTCGTCTTTCCCGAACTCAAGTCTGTCGAGACACAGGCGTACGGAATCGGAAGATCCATGAAATCCATAGGATCCTGATAGCCGACAGTCAGAGAGCTGAAAAGGTTTGAAATATTCTGTCCATAGACATATCCCGAAGGGAGGCTCCCCAAAAGATTCTCCTTCAGCATGTTGCGTGCGTGTTCATCATCCGCGTCGAGACGTATGTTCGCACTATGTCTCTCGGCCGGTTCAACATCGGTGGTTTCGCTGGTGTAGTAGAAAGGCATCGACACGAGATACTTTTCCTTGTATTTCATCCGGTTGTAGGAGATGTACTCCCTCGGAAGCTTGTCACGCATGAGGGCATTCCAGTCAAGGCTACGGATGAGCGTGTCTATTTCACGGTAGTTGTAGCCCATTGAAGTCAGGCCACCCATCAGGCCGCCGATGCTGGTCCCGAGCACGACATCGACAGGTATCTTGAGAGAATCGAGATAATGCAGCACGCCGATGTGGGCAGCGCCCTTCGCACCTCCGCCGCTCATCACAAGAGCCACGGTCGGTCTATACTGCCGGATGGAGTCGAGGCGCACCTTCATCCTCTCTATGACTATGGAATCCTCAACCGGAGCGACGCTACGGCCGAAATACAGCTTTCGCGAATCCGGACGCCGAGCCGACGATTCGTTGAAAGCCACCGATGCGGCAATGATGACCGCAAACGCGAAGAAAAAAGGCACAAAACGTTTCATATCCATTACTCAAGTTTCGTAAGTATCCTACGCATTACCTCTCCGCAACTCCGCCGGCACTACCCGCACGCGAGGCGTGTTCCCCGGCAAGCAGCCCGCAGGCCGCAAGTATGTCCTCACCGCGTGAAGCCCTCAGGGTTGCCACGATCCCGGCATCGTTCAGACGCTTGCGGAAAGCCTCCATCACTGCCGGCGACGACGTGTGGTACGGAAAATCCGGTATCTGATGGAACCGTATCAGATTCACGCGGCATTCAAGATGCTTCAGCAGCCTTATCAGCGCATCGGCATGGCGTGGAGTGTCGTTGAAGCCGGCAAACATGGTGTACTCGAAGCTGACCCGTCTCTGCCCGCTGAAATCATATTTTCCAAGCAGACGCACCACCTCTGTGATTGACCACGCCTTCTGGGCCGGCATCATGGTCAGGCGTTCCTCCGGGAACGGGTCATGAAGGCTGACCGCGATGTGGCAGCGACAGTCGTCAAGAAACCGTTTAAGATTCGGTAGAACGCCTATCGTAGAGACAGTTATGCGCTTGGGACTCCATGCGAAGCCCCATTCCGCCGTCAGAATCTCTATCGCTCGCATCACATTGTCGTAGTTGTCAAGAGGCTCGCCCATTCCCATAAAAACGGTGTTGGTCAGAGCGTCACTTTCGTCAACCGAAAGGAATTGCGAGATGATTTCCCCTGTCGTAAGATTTCCGTGAAATCCCTGTCTGCCAGTCATGCAGAACTTACAGCCCATCCGGCATCCTGACTGAGAAGAGACGCACAGTGTGGCCCTGTCTCCGTCCGGAATCATCACCGCCTCAACTGCCGAGTCCTCGCCCTTTTCAAAGACAGGGAACAGGTATTTCTTTGTCCCGTCAGCTGAAGAGAGTACGCTCACCGGCTCCACGAGCCCGAGGTCGTAGCATTCGGAAAGCCTTGCACGCGCAGCCTTTGAAAGATTGGTCATCTCATCTATTGACCGCACCTTCTTCCGGTACATCCACTGCGCAATCTGCCCGGCTGTGAACTTCGGCAGCCCGAGCGACAGCACAACTTCCTGCAATTCAGCAATATTTTTCCCAAGAAGCTTCTCTTTCATAGTGACGTTCCTTTCCTGTTTGTTTCTTTCTCCGTCTCCGTCAGCCGAGACCCACGAGTCTATTTCTGTACAAGCCCGAGCTTCTTCATGAGAGCCTCCGGCTGAGGGTCGTGTCCGCGGAAGTTGCGGTAAAGCACGGCCGCATCCTCGGAGTCGCCTTTAGAGAGTATGTTGTCACGGAAACTGTGACTGACTTCTGTGTTAAATATGCCTTTTTCCTCAAATAGGGAGAAGGCATCCGCCTCAAGAACCTCCGCCCACTTGTAGGAGTAGTAGCCGGCAGAGTAACCTCCGGCAAAAATGTGGGAGAAAGAAGTTGAGATGCAGGTTTCAGGCACCGTCACGCTCACTGCATACGGCTCGAGAGCCTTCTTCTCAAAGCTAAGGACATCCACTGTCTCCGGAAGCTTTGCGAGTGAATGCCAGGCCATGTCGAGCAGTCCGAACTGGAGCTGGCGAACCTGCGAGTAGCCTGCAAGATAGTTCTTTGCCGCAACAATCTTGTCTATGAGTTCGGACGGGATGTTCTCGCCTGTCTGATAATGCTTTGCGAATGTATTGAGGTATTCAGGCTCAAATCCCCAGTTTTCCATAATCTGTGAAGGGAGCTCAACGAAGTCACGTGCCACCGAAGTTCCTGTGATTGAAGGATAGCGTCCCTCTGCGAGAATGCCGTGGAGGGCATGGCCGAACTCGTGAAGGAAAGTGGTAAACTCGTCATGTGTGAGAAGTGAAGGGGAAGCCGCTGTAGGCTTGCTGAAGTTGGTCACAATGCTTATGAAAGGCCTCTTCTCGACGCCGTTCTGTATACTCTGACCGCGGAACTCCGTCATCCACGCACCGCCTCTCTTGCTCGCACGCGGGAAGAAGTCGGCATAGAACAGTGCCTTATGCACGCCGTCTCCGTCAGTGACATCATATACCTTGACATCCTTGTGATAACCGGGTATGTCCTTGCGGAGCGTAAAGTTCAGGCCATATAGCCTGTGTGCGAGATCGAAGACTGCGTCAATGCAGCTTTCAAGTCTGAAATAAGGCTTGAGAAGTTCCTCATTAAGAGAATACTTCGCCTCCTGATAGCGCTCAGACCAATATGAAAAATCCCACGGCATAAGTTCATTATCTTCAAAGCCATTCTCCCTGGCATAGTCCAAAATCTCGGCAACCTCGGCCTTTGCAAACGGGAGCGACGGAATCACGAGTTGCGCAAGAAAGTCATTGACAGTCTGCGGGTTCTTTGCCATTCTCTCCTCAAGAGCATAGTCCGCATAAGTCTTGTAACCGAGAATGTTGGATATCTTTATGCGCAAGTCAACTATCTTCTTCACATTCCCAACATTGCTGAACTCTCCGGAAATTGCCCGCGTGTTATAGGCCATATACATCTGACGGCGGAGATCACGCACCTTGCTGAATTTCATGAAAGGTCCGTAGCTCGGGTAGTCGAGCGTAAATGCCCATCCATCGAGTCCCTTTTCCTTTGCAGCCTCGGCAGCAGCCTCGACCACGTATGCAGGAAGTCCGTCAAGCTGAGTGGAATCGGTCACATTCAGTGTGTATGCGTTGGTTGCGGCAAGCACGTTCTTGCTAAAAGAAAGAGTCGCGAGCGAAAGTTCCTCTGAAAGTCGGCTGTACTCGACCTTGTCTGCTCCGTCAAGATTAGCGCCGCTACGCACAAATGAGCGGTAGGAGTTTTCGAGTATACGCATCTGGTCCTGCTCCAGGCCGAGAGTCTCCCTTTTCTCGTAAACTGCCTTAACCCTCTGGAAGAGCTTTTCGTTCAGAGATACGTACATGGAATACTCGTTCAGCTTCGGAGAGACCTCCTCGGCAATTCTCTGCATCTCATCATTCGTGTCGGCTTCCATAAGGTTGAAGAATATCCCGGACACCCGTTCAAGTGTCTGTCCGGCATATTCCATGGCTTCCACGGTGTTCTCAAATGTCGGTGCCTCCGGATTGTCCGTGATTGCATCAATCTCGGCCTTGGCCTCGGCAATTCCCTGCTCAAAGGCCGGCATATAGTGCTCGTTACGGATTTTGTCGAACTGCGGAGCACCATAAGGCAGCTTCGACTCCGTCAAAAGCGGATTTTCCATATTGCAAGAAGTTACAAACGCGAGCGCCACGCCCGCAACAAATACAAATTTTCTCATAACCGACACCTTTATTATATAGTAAACTGCAAAGTTACTCAATTTTTCCCAACCCGTGAATTCTTGATATGGAGAAAACTCTGCTTACAGTCAGATTATAGCGGATGTCAAAGCAGCAGCACTCACTGTATCTGGGACGGCGCTGGCAGAAAGTCATGAACTCCGGGCTGAACCCGCGGCAAAGCAGTTCAGCAACGCCGATGCTCTCTACACGTCCCCGTAGCAGGTCTGTAAGAATCCGATAGTTTTCCGCAAGAATGTCAAGCACCCGGGCGTGGCTCTGCCGACTCACCTGCCGTGTCTCGTAGTTATGGTGGTTCTTGCATGAGTCACAGCAGTAAAGCCGGTCAGTCCTGCTGTCCGGAATCGGGCTTCCACATTCAATGCACAGTCTCTTTTTCTTCGGTCGTCCCATAATCTGTAGTCTAAAGTTCTATCGCGGAGTTTCCGCTGCTGCAAAATTGGCGACGCCGGACGAAAATAACAAGTGCCCGTGAAATAATTACTCCTTTCTGACAAAAGTTTTTCTCTTTTTTGAAATCATGATTATTCTTTGATGATAAAAAAAACATCACGGTTGATTTCTTTTTTATACACGACGTTAAGAAAAATTTATATGCGGCTTAAAGAAAAAGAAAAAACATATAAAAACAGAAATTAATCGACATCGGATGAAGGAAAATCATTGTCTGCCAGGAATTTTTTGCTGTACTTTGCCATTGCCCGAAAGGAACGGACGTCGTGTTCCGCGGGCACCTGGGCTGCGGTGTTCCGGAAACCGCGCACAACAAATCGTTAAATTATAAATCGGAATTATGGAAACAATCAACAGGGTTGAACTACAGGGAACTGTGGGCAACGTAAGGATGCAGGAAGCAGGCGAAAGAAAGGTACTTCATTTTTCGCTCGTGACCAACAGAGTCAGCCGGAACAAGGACGGAGAGAACATCGTCGAGGCATGCTGGCACAATGTGGAAGCGTGGGAGGGCAAGAACATCGCCGATCTCACGAAAATAGACAAGGGTAGCAATGTCCATTTGTTCGGACGCATCAGGTACACCAAATATGTCGGGGCAGATAAAATTGAGCGAATTGGGACGGACATCATCGCCAGCAGGTTGGAAATGGTCGATGACGACGTGGCATAAATACATATTGCCGGAAGCCGCAAAACTCGGGAATTGACAGCGGTTTCCGGCAACATTTCCGGGAGAATCCGTAAAGAAAGTGTATTTTTTGAAGGTTTCTTAGTAATTTTGCGGTGTTTTTGTAGTCCCCACGCTGTGGGAGACAGATATGGCTAACGATTAGAAACATCAAGAAATGCTCAGAAAAGTCAGGATTGCCCTCGCGACAGTTTTCTTCATCTGCATCACCCTCCTCTTCCTCGACTTCACGGGAGTGATCCACCTCTATCTCGGGTGGATGGCAAAGATTCAGTTCATTCCGGCGGTGCTGGCGCTGAACTTCGGCGTTGTGGCAGGACTGCTGCTGCTCACGCTGCTGTTCGGAAGGGTCTATTGCTCGGTAATCTGTCCATTGGGAGTGATGCAGGACATCATCTCGTGGATTCACGGGAAGACAAAGAAAAAGAATCTCTACCGCCTCAAGTACCGCAGGCCGCTGACTGCACTCAGATATACTGTTCTGGTCGTATTCTTCGCGATAATGGCACTTGGAGCCACGTCTATAGCGGCGTTGATCGAACCTTACAGCGCATACGGAAGGATAGCGACTGAGCTGTTCGCCCCGGTTTACAGAGGATGCAACAACCTGCTCGCTATGATTGCGGAGCATTTTGACAGCTATGCGTTCTACACCACCGATGTTTGGGTAAAAAGCACGCTGACCCTCATCGTGGCCGTCGTGATGTTCGTACTGCTGGCAATCCTCTCGTGGAAATGGGGCAGAATATGGTGCAACAGCATCTGCCCGGTCGGTTCGCTGCTCGGGCTCGTGTCACGCTTCAGCCTGTTCGCGCCGGTCATTGACACCGACAAATGCCGGAACTGCGGGCTGTGCGGAAGACGCTGCAAGTCTTCCTGCATCGACACAGCAAACCACAGGATTGACTATAGCCGCTGCGTGGTGTGCATGGACTGCATATCCACCTGCCGCGACGGAGCGATAAAGTTCAGGTTCAGACACGGAAAGAAGCACGTGCCGACAGAAGCAGGCAAAGACGTGGCCGGAAACACGAATAAAACAGGGGCGAATGTCACCGCTGGAACTCCGGTGGACGGCACGAGGCGTGAATTCATAAAAACCACGGCCGTAACAGTCGGTGCCGTTGCTGCTGCCGAGGTCCTGCGCCCAGTTGAAGCCGCGGCGCAGCAGATGAAAGTCGATGGCGGACTTATCACTCTCCCGCAGAAGAAGGCGCCGCATCGGGAAACACCGCTCAAGCCTGCCGGTTCGGGCAGCCTTAAGCATTTCACTTCCCGGTGCATCGCATGCCAGCTGTGCGTTTCATCATGTCCCAACAGGGTTCTGAGGCCGTCAATGGCAATTGAGACCCTGATGCAGCCGGAGATGTCCTTCGAAAATGGCTATTGCCGTCCTGAATGCACAAGGTGCTCTCAGGTATGTCCGGCGGGAGCAATAGTCGGTGTCACACAAGAGGAGAAATCCTCGATTCAGATAGGGCATGCAGTCGTTGACTACAACAGCTGCATTGCGAATGCCGAAGATAAGAAGTGCGGAAACTGTGCGAGGCATTGTCCTGTCGGGGCCATCCACCTCGTAAAGAAGAATCCGGACGATCCGGAGTCCGTGCGCATACCATCAGTGAATGAAGAACGCTGCATCGGCTGCGGCGCGTGTGAGTACAACTGCCCAGTCAGCCCTTTCAGCGCGATTCATGTCGAGGGACACTCCGTACACAGGGGATTATAGCGTGACGTACCACTATAACGATGACGCAGGTAATACGAGCGGATTAAGAAGCAAGGCTATGGAAAGAAGAGATTTCATAAAGATGACAGGAGCGGCTGCTGCCGCTGCCGTGGCAACCGGGATTGCCGGAGGATGTGCCTCAAAGGTGAAGAATAGCGGAAATGACAAGGCAGGAAGTGCTGGCGACAAAGGGATGGCCGGCGGAGGAATGACATACAGAACCGACCCGAAGTTCGGGGAAAAGGTCAGCGTGCTGGGCTACGGATGCATGCGTTGGCAGATGACCAAGGACGAGAACGGAAAGGACATAATTGACCAAGAGTCGGTGAACGAACTTGTTGACTACGCGCTCGCTCGCGGCGTGAACTACTTCGACTCGTCCCCGGTCTACCTTCAGGGGCAGAGCGAGGCGGCTTCCGGGCTTGCGCTGAGCCGCCACCCAAGAGACTCCTACTACATCGCCACCAAACTCTCCAATTTCAGTGACTGGTCAAGGGAAAACTCTTTGCTGATGTACCACAAGTCTTTCGAGAATTTCCGCACGGACCATCTCGACTATTACCTTCTGCACAGCATCGGACGCAGCATTGAAGATTTCGAAAACAGATACGTCAAGAACGGGATGCTGGACTTTCTTCTCAAGGAACGCGAGGCCGGACGCATAAGGCATCTCGGCTATTCATTTCATGGAAACAGGCAAATGTTTGACGAGCTGTTGAAAACCCACGGCAAATACCACTGGGACTTCATCCAGATTCAGATGAACTACCGCGACTGGTCTCACACCGAGGGGAACAACTGCAACGCGGACTATATGTATGGGGAACTTGAAAAACGCGGAATTCCGGTCGTGATTATGGAACCGCTGCGCGGAGGCTCGCTCGCGAAGCTCCCGAACCGCATTGTCGATGAACTCAAGGAAAGAATGCCGTCGGAAAGCGTGGCGTCATGGGCGTTCCGCTTTGCCGGCACTCCGGAGAATGTGCTGACGGTACTGAGCGGAATGACCTATATGGAACACCTCCAGGACAACCTCAGGACCTACTCTCCGCTTGTGCCGCTAACCGCGGATGACATGGAATTTCTCGGAAAAGTCGCTGATAGCCTGAGCAAGTATCCGCTTGTCCCCTGCACCGGCTGCCAGTACTGCATGCCGTGTCCTTACGGCATCGACATTCCAGGCAACTTCAGCCACTACAACAAGTGCGTGAACGAGGGCTACACCGTTTCCGAACCTGACGGGGACAGCGATGAATGCACGGAAGAGATGAAGGCCTACCGCAGGGCCAGACGAGCCTATCTCGTCAGCTACGACCGCGCCATTGAGAAAAACCGCCAGGCTAACAGGTGCATCGGCTGCGAAAAATGTGTCAGTCATTGTCCGCAGAACATCCGGATTCCAAGCGAAATCCACCGGATTGACCATCTCATCGAAAGCTTGAGGCGCCACTCCGACAGGTTCTAAAAAAAACTGCGGCAAAGCCTCAACAGCCCGCCGCAGTCAATGTGATTAATCCAAATTACAGCCATCTTACAGGAGCTGAGGAAAGTTCTTCCTCTACGCCAGATTTGACTGCGCCGTAGTTTTCTGCATCGGAGCGGACGCTGTCAGGAATTGATGCCTGAACATAGACACAGGTCAGCTCCGCATCGTTGACATAGACTGTCATTTCCATCTTGCCGTGATTGACTGAAACGATGTAGTCCTGCGCCCAAGGAGAACCGTCGGAATATGTCCCGCTGAGAGCGCCCTTGCTGTAGGAGTAACTGCCGGTAAAACGGCTGAAATGACCTCCGCCAAGTTTTTGGAAGAGTTCGAAATGACCCTTGTGGAAACTGAGATAGACCTGGGCCGGAACAGTTGCGCTTTCCGCAGCCTTGCCGTAATAACTTTCGAGTTTCCACTCTCCTTCAATGCGGCCTTTTTTACCCTCCGGATTGCAAGAAATCAGGCCGAGCAGCAAAAACAGAACTGTAAATATCTTTATATTTTTCATTTTTCTAAACTTTTTTAAAGATTATCACAAAATCCTCGTGCAGACGGTCTACAGCCAGCCTCCATTTGAGGACAATCCCGGTTTGGAGATGATGGATACGACTCTGGATACCTCTGTTCCTCCCATCTGGCTTCCGGTCGCCACCTTGTTTCCTCCTGCAATAGCCTTGATTTTCAGCCTTGCGCAGCCCGCTTTTGTCGGATGAATCTGGAGTTTGCCAAATCTCATCATAGGTTTCTCCGAAAGACCGAGGACATCCATCGCATCGTCAAGCAGTTCCACTGAAAGATAGGTCAGATTTTCCGAACTTGTGCCGAAATATCCCGAAACGTCTATCTTCTGAGCCTCTCCTGTCGAAGCGAGCAGAGTCGGAGTGCCGTCCATATTCATATAGAGTCTCCAGACATCAGGCACACCGGTACCCATATTATTCTTGAATTTGGAAAGTTTCATAGGACCGTAAATCGGGCCTAAAAAGCCTACATCAACAATTGTCTGCTTTGAATCTGCCGAAGTGATATGAGCGTCGATTCCATAGACCGAAGTCATAAAAAGCGATTTGAACTCCTCATTTGTGTAATGATAGCCTTTCTTCAGCGCGTAAGAAAGCCCGAGGGCAGCTACTCCGCTTGCGTGAGGGCAGGCCATAGAAGTTCCCGACATCCAACCGTAGTCTGTAGGGAGATATTCTCCGCTTGGAATAGGGTTTTCGAAGTTTTCGTCATCTTCTTCATAATAATAATCCTCAATCTTGTCTGTAGGCATAGTTGAGAGGACCTGACATTCATCGCGCTCCTGACCTCCGGTGTAGGGTTCTCCTCCCGGAGCCGAGATGTTGCATCCCGGGCCAAAATTCGTGTAGTAAACCGGAAGACCGTCAATTCCGATTGAGCAGACACTGATGCACTCCCTCAACGCAGCCGGATAGGCAGAGAGAGACTCTCCGTCATTACCGGCAGCTACGATGATGAGACCGCCGTCAAGAGCCGGGCAGTTGGATTTCTCGATGAAATAGCGCATCGCCAGAACCTCGGCTGAACTCGCCTCGTAGTATTTGTCATCGCTTTGGTAATCTCCCGAGTTTGCGCCGAAAGAGCACTGTGCGATGCAGGCTCCGTTGTCGGCGGCATATTTGAAGGCATTTGCAATAACATCTGAAGTTCCGCCATTGAAACCGTCGAAAATCTGGCAGGACATAAGTTTCACGCCGTCATTATTTCCGCTTCCTCCGGCCAATCCGCAGACTCCCGTGCCGTTGTTGTTGACAGCAGCCACAGTTCCTGCAACGTGAGTTCCGTGTCCGCTGTTACCGAAGTCCGCCCAATTGAGTTCCGCGCTGTTCCTCACAAAATTCCAACCGTGCTTGTCGCCGACATAGATTCCGCGTTTTGTCCCGGATTGGGGATTGTTCCAGATGTTGGCCTCAATGTCGGGATGGTTGTACTGAACAGCCTCGTCAATTACAGCCACAATCACCTCCGGATTGCCGGCGCAAAGATTCCACGCGCGGCTGACATTGACGTCCGCACCCTCATAGGCCTCTTTGATGACCTCGCCGTCGCTCTTGTAGCTCTTTCCGTCGTTGTAGTAGTGCCACTGCTGTGCAAGAGACGGGTCATTGAATTTCGGAGCTGAAGCGCCTGAGAGTGTCACTCCGCCACTGCGTGTCACGACATAAGGACGGGGTTTGCCCACATTGCACTTCTTCATTTTTTTGTTGTACTCCACGGTGTTCACACCTCCGCAGGAAGCGAGTTTCATCGCCTTGCCCTGAATGTCAGTTGCTGAGGCAAAACTCAACTTATACCAGTTGTGCATACCGAATTTGCGTTCGAGTTCCTCATTTCCGGAAATACTCTGGAAAAGCGGTTCGCAGCTTTGTGCGCCACATTCCCTGCAAAGAGAGTCCAAAGTTTCTGTTGAAATGTCCTCCGCACAGAAAAGCAGCGATGCCGCATCCGCTCCGGACGGATTGTTGATAATTTTGGCGCTCGCGGCATTTCCCGCCGAACCTGCGAGAGATGCTTCCTCCACAATTTTAGCGCAGGAGAGTGTCAGGATGACTGCGGACAGAACCGCAGCAAGTTTGAATAATTTGTTTTTCATATTCTGCGTTTATAACTCAGGAAAAAAAGAACCGGAGCATTATCCGGTTCGTAAAAAAAGTCCGCAAATATAATAATCTGTTTTGAATATTTCAAAATGATTTTTACATCTTTGAAATTGGACTATATGGCCGGCTGCGACAAAGACAGTTTTGACCGGCAAAGACAATGCGGGATTAGAGCAGTGGGAAATACTCCTCAAACATTGCCGTTTTGGTGCCGTAATCTTCGGCGTCCTTGCGCACGGACTGCGGAATCTCAGTTTTCACATAGACATACTCCCCCGCTCCGGAAGAGAGAGTCGAAGTGAGTCTCAATTTGCCCGCATCGTTCTTTGCCGAGTAATCCGCTGCCCAAGGGATGCCGTCGCTGTAGACTCCGCTGAGCACAGTTCCGTTCAGCGAGTAACTGCCCTTGAAATAGCGGAAATGCCCGGCGTCGCCGAGTTTTTGGAAAAGTTCGAAACTTCCGTCTGACTTAAAATCCACATAAACCTCTTGCGGCACAGAACCGGCAGCCTCAACCCCATAAAAACTTTCAAGTTTCCACTCCCCCTGCACATTTGCCGTCTCGACTTTCATTTTCGTGCAGCCGGAAAAAACTCCCGACAGCACAATGGATAAAACTATGATGATTTTCTTCATATCCCGTTTATTTTCAAGTCACATTAAAACCAAGCTCCATTCTGGGAAAGCTCCGGCCTGGCAATCACTGAAATCGTCCTTTCAATCAACATTCCTCCCGGTGCATCAGGTGTAGGAAGTGAAGACCCCGCAACAGCAGTGATTTTCAGCCTCGCACAACCCGGTTTCGTGGGATGTATGCGCAACTCGCCGTAACGCATCTTCGGCTCCTCCGCAAGTCCGAGCACCTCCGTTCCGTTGTCAAGCACCTCGACACTCTGATAGAGAAGATTTGACGCGTCTTTGCCGAAATAGCCTGAAACATCCACGCGCTTGGCCTGCCCAACCAGCGCAAATACCGAAGGTGTGCCGTCCATATTCATAAAAAGACTCCAGACATCCGTGACGCCCGTTCCCATCTGCTTCTTGTAGGGACCGAGAGCAAGATTGCCGATATTATTGCCTACAAGAGTCTGTTTGCTGCCTGAGAGACGGTCGTTTATGGAACTGACAGAAGAGAGAAGCAACGACCTTATTTCGTCCGACGAGAAGTGGTAACCCTTTTTGAGAGCGTAGGAGAGTCCGAGCGCCGCCACCCCGCTAAGGTGTGGACAAGCCATAGATGTGCCCTGCATATAGCCGTAGTCAGTTGCGGTGTACGAGACTGTGCCGTCTTTATCAATTTGTTTGATTCTCACTGTCGGCATTGTGGAAAGGATTGCGCCCTTGTCATTGTCGACTTTTCCTCCTGTGTAATACTCTCCTCCCGGAGCTGAAATGTTGCAGCCGAAGCTGTAGTTGGTGTAGTAGGCAGGGAGTCCGTCAGAGGCAACCGCGCACACGCTGATACACTGCGGGAGAGCGGCAGGATAGGAACTCAAAGGTTTGCCGTCGTTTCCTGCTGCGACAATCACAAGTCCGCCATCCATCGCGGCGCAGTTCGATTTGGATATGAAATAGTTGATAGCGTCCACCTCGACCTTCGCCAGACTGGTGTAAGCCCCGTCATTCTTGTAATCCCCGGATACACTTCCAAATGAACACTGAGCGATGCAGGCTCCGTTGTCGGCAGCCCATTCAAAGGCCTTTGCGATTGCTGAGAGCGAAGCGCCATCGCCACCTTCGAAAATCTGGCAGGACATAATCTTCACTCCGTCATTCTTCCCGCTACCTCCGGCGATGCCGCTGACTCCTATTCCGTTGTTGTTCACAGCTGCGACTGTTCCCGCCACGTGAGTCCCGTGTCCGGAGTTATTGTCACTGCTCCAGTCGAGCTTGGAACTGTTATTTGTGAAATTCCATCCGTGCGCTCCATCACTCTCCCGGGTCCAGATGTTGGCCCTAAGATCGGGATGGTCTGTCTGAACGGCCTCGTCAATCACAGCCACGACCACCCTCGGGTCGCCCGCACAGAGAGTCCAGGCTTGAGAGACATTGATGTCCGCGCCTTCCCTTGCTGTGGGAGCCCAGGATTTGTCTCCGCTGTTTTTGTAGGACCACTGGTCCGCTGAATAGGGGTCGTTGAACTTGGTCGGGGCGATGCTTTTAGTCTGTGCAGAAGGTACGTAAGGCCTTGACGGACCGACATTGCATTTGTAGAGCCGGGTGTTAAACTGCACCGAACGAACATCTGAGAAAGATGCAAGTTTTTCCGCTTTCTCCTGCAAGGGAGTTCCTTCTTCGAAGAATATCTCATACCAGTGGTGCAGGCCGTGGCTACGCTTAAGGGCAATGTCACCACGGCTCATATCAAAAAGATTGCGCACTGCCTTTGCTTCAAGACTCGCAGCGATGCTGTCAAGACCGGCAGGGGTATCAGACTCGGAATAAAACAGCAGCGAAGTCCCGTCTATATCGTCGGAGCCGCCGCCGGTGATTTTGCTGTTGGCCGCCGGAGCGTCCGGAGATAGAATTTCCCTCTGACAGGAAAGTGCCGCCAGAGAGCAAAGAAAAACAAGAGTTAAATATTTAAATTTCATAGAAGTCAAAGTTATACAAAAACCTAGAAACCTTCAAAAAATAACCTGCATCATCTTTTTCGTTCTTTTCGGTCTATATTTATTTTCTCATCAGTCGTGTACCTCCAGTACACTCCTTCTTCCAAAAGAAATCTATACTCGAAAATAATTGAAAAAACTGAAGCAGTTTATTTTTTTCATGTTTCTTCAAACAATGAGGGTGACCGGAAGTCTTTCGACCCGTCAGCCGCCCTCATTTTTAAGTTATTGATATTCAATCTATTTTGCTACCGCACAACAGCAGGAAGCGCGTCAAGCTCTGCTTTGAGACTCTTGCCCTTGCTGAAGTTGTTGGAGAAATCTCCCTGCACTCCCGGAACCACTGTCGCGGTGTAGGATGCTGTAGTGACAGGCTTGCTGAAGATAACTCCCTCTTCAGGAGCGTAGAGCTTAATCTGACGTTTTGAAGCGTCAATCACAGACCTGGCACGACCTTTTGGAGTTTCCACATAGTTAAACTTCATTGTCTTGGACAAATCTGAGACCGCGTGAAGCCTGTCAAGATTTGCCTTCGCAGCAGGTGATGGTGCAAGACCGTTGTCATCCTTGCTTTCTTCAACAAGAAGAAGGTCGGTGTACCAGAGAAGTTGACCGCGCGGCGATGAATACTCTTTATCTTCGAAGGCAACCATAGCTATGCCGTCAAAGTAGAATCCTTGCTCCTCATAGCCCGGATTTCCCATTATTGCAATGTAACCCTCGTCAACAAAGCCGCCAAGAAGAAGACCACTATAATCCGGCGAGAATGGACCCTGTGCCTTATCAGTAATGAAAGGAGAAAGCCAATAGTCTGAATATTGTCCCAACTGCTGTGCAACTGAATATATCAGTCCATCATAGAAATCCCAAACCATCGTATCATCGAACTTCTCGTCTTTGGTCAGATCGCGCGAGAACATTCCGGAAAAGTCCATATACTCGTCAATCAGTCCGTCCTCATCCGGCTCACTGTCCGGAAGCTTACTGTCTGCAATCGTAACCTTGGAGATGTACTCCCTCAATCCGACTTTCTTATTCTTGTCGACAGCATAGAAATTGTATTTGCCGAAATATCCTTCGGACTTCTCAGGAAGGAGTTCTTCCTTGATGCTGTCAACAGTGAATTCGTCATAAACCGGAAGTGGGTCGCCTGTAGTGAGCTGGGACTCAGTGACAAATGTCTTTATTTCATAGCCGTTGGTGGCAACAAAAACAAGAGTGTAGTTAGTCCCGGGAAGAAGACCGGTGACAGGTGCCGCATAGCCACCGTCATTGATTGCTTCGAGAACCTCCGCCTTAACCGGTGCAGAAGCCTTGACTTGGGCAACTGCAGCCTCAGGGTCGGCAGCATATTTAGCCGTTTGCACGACAGACATCCACGCTTTTTCGAGTTTTTCTCCATAAGCCCAGACTTCCACTGTGTTGTCTGTCTTGTAGCCCTGTCCCACATATCTTGTTGCAGGACCGATTCCGCAGTTGGCAACAACTGGCTTTGTGTCACCATCTTTAAGGTAGCTGAACTGAACAGCAGTGTGTCCGACTTCCTCCCAAGAGGCGTTTCTTGCAACGACAACGCAGGTGTAGATGCCTGTCTTCTCAAGTTCAAGCTGAACAGTTGAAGTGACAGTCACAGAATCCACTTTGGTGTCACGCGCAATTTCTGTAGCCTTGAACGGCACATCGGCAGCGGCAAGAACACCTTCGAAAACCTTGTACTTTGCAGAAGCCACGTCTGCCCCGATTTCAATTGCAAGAGGCAGCTTGCCGGCAGTTGTCAGACCGGCCTTTGCCTTGAGAGTATAGTCACTGTCTTTGCAACCAGGAAGAACGATAACGTTCTTGCCCGATCTATTGCCGGAATACCATTTAGTATCGGCAGTAAAAGTGATGAGTATTCCGTCATCCTTAGGGAATTTGATGACTCCGTTTTTCATACTGCCATAAACATTTCCCTTAGGGAAACCGGCCTCAGGACAGAAGGTTGCAATTTCAACATAACCATCGCTACCGAGTGTTGCACCTGTTGTCTGATATGGAAGATAAACCTTGTCCGGGTCAGTGGCATCGATGTAGGTGAAAGTCCCCGGAGTACAATTCTCCTCAAACTCTTTTTCAGGATACTGTCCTCCAAAAAGTTTCGCAAGCATATAAGGGTTGTAGACATCCGGAATACGATAGTAGCCTGGTTTGTCCTCCCGTTCGTAGATTTGAATCTTATCATTGACAGCATATTTGCCAGGGATTCCGAAAGCTGATGAAAATATGTCATCGGTCCACGAACCATACTCCTCGCCTTTTTCTCCCTTGACAAGATTCCATTTCACTCTTGTTACTTCGAAGGCAACTGAAGTCGGTTTGTCTGAATAGATGTGGACATATTCTCTGTCTGTGCACTCAACAGCAACACTGTAGGTTGTACCCATCAGTGCATTAGGGAATTCTACCTTAAATTTGCTTTCCTCCTGGCCGTCCTCGAAAAAGAGTTCACCAAGAGCGAAGATAGTCTTGACCTCCTCGATGCCCTCCTCGGTTTCGATGGTAGCTGTGAGTTTGAGAGGAACAGTGATGTCCCCGTCCTTTTTCTGCCTGAAAGCTTTGAAAGTCAAGACAGCCTCATCCGCAGGGTCAAGTTCGAAAGAAGACTGAGCAGCAGAGAGTGTTTCGAAATAAACACCATAGCTGTCGTTCTCAGGCTCTCCCACCTCTATCTTCTCCCTTACGCAAGAAGAAAACAGAAGGGAAAGTGCCGCCACGGCAACAAATATTTTTGTAAACTTCTTCATAATTTCTCAATTTTCAATTATTCCAACCATTGTTCAATCTTGTCGGTAGGATCAGGATTGTTGAGTTCCTCTGTCACACCGGTATTGCTCTGATATTCGCCACGAGCGATGACAATGTTCCACTGAGGTGAACGTCCCGTGCAATTGAAACGATATGCCGGAGCCTGATTTGTTCCTGAATAACCGCGTTCGATGCCTCCGTTAAGACGTTTATAGTCATAGATGAGGATGCCTTCGCCCCAGAACTCGATTCGTTTCTGATAGAGCAGATCGTCAACAAGGAAGTTTTCCAGACTGTTTGCTCCGCATTTGAATTCAGGATCACGGTATTTCTGAACGAATTCCTCAAGCTTTTGCTTGCCCTGCGAAAGTCCTTCAACCTGGGCTGTGGCCTCAGCGAGAATAAAATACATCTCTTCAATTCTCATAAGACAATGGTCCGCACAGTTGCCGACGTTATAGTCGCTCACGTTTCCTTGAGCCGGACGGAACTTGATGCTTTCATAGGCCTTTGCCGGAGGATTCTCCGAAGTTCCATAGATGAAACCCTTTCTTCCGCTTGCTCCTCCGGAGAATTTATAGACATCTGCAAACTCCTCCGCTTCCGGGTCTGCAATGAATTCAGGCGAGAGCCAGCTGGCTTTTCTCCAGTCGCTGTCATTGATGCTTTCGTAGAATTTGCGATCTGCACCAATCTGAGCAGGCGCAGCATATCCCCACGCAGCCTCGTTTGAGAGATGGGCTGTAAAAGTCACGATATTGCCTTGATTCTCAGATGCGAGTGTCTGCCCCCAAATCCAAGCGCTGTTTGAAGCGCCGTTATTGAAACCATTGGTAGGGTCCTGCCACTGGTCCTTTGTCAAAGGAGTACGTCCGCCTTCTGTGATTGCAAGATTGGCATATTTGATGGCCTGTTGGAAATCCTCCTTAGGAGTTTCGCTCCAGTAGCCCATCTCGATGTATGCTCTTGCCTTCAAACCATAGACGAGCGTGAGTGAAGGAACAGTGTAGGAAAATGTCTGGCCTTTGAGGTACTCCTCGGCATCGCTGAGGTCCTTGAGGATGAACTCATACATTTCCTTTCTCGTTGCACGCGGGTTGTTGCGTGCAGCCGCCTCGTCGGTCTTATCTGTGATGATTGGAACTGTAAGATCCTTAATTGCATCAGGGATGGTATAACCCTTACCCAAGGCATAAGGGTCTGTCACCTCTTTAGGAGAATAGAGTCTCGCAAGGTCAAGGTAGAAAGCAGCCCTGTAGGCGAGAGCCTGACCGAGGTATGCCTTTTGGGCGCTGCTTGCAGAAGAAGGGTCAACCACAACAATGAGGTCGTTTGCAATCTTAATCCATTTGTAGTACAAGTCCCAATAATAAGCAGTCACAGCATATCTCGCATCCTGACCAGAATTCATCGCAGACTGATAGAACCTGTTATAGAGCGGTTCATCACCCATTGTTGCGAGGTCGTTGAGCATATACTCTGTAAACAGATGGATTGCCGGCATTCCAAAGTCAGTATGCCATTCATACGTGGTATAATATCCTGACCAACCCGAAGTCATCATCGCAGCAGGGAGACCACGAAGGATTCCTTCAAGCGCGAATGTCGACTGCGCGACCTGCTTCTTCGTCTGAGTCGCTCCCTCCGGCAGAGTCTCTTTGATACAGCCGGCAGTTACGGAGCAGAGCGCTATGATTCCGATTGTTTTAAAAAATATCTTTTTCATATTGTCGCCTCCTAATTAAAATGTGATGTTGATACCTCCGGAAACCGTGCGAATCGTTGAATTCGTCGTGTAACTTGTCTCACCATTGAAACTGTAACGAGGGTCAAATCCCTGTCTTGCTGAAACATAGAAGATGTTGTCAGCCGCCACATAAAGGCGCAGTTTGCTAATCTTGATCTTCCTGGTGAGTGCCTCCGGGAAAGTGTAGCCAATCTGGGCATTCTGGAAGTTCAGATAGCTTGCATCGGTGAGGAACCTGTCAGAAGTCGAGTTGAAGTTCTTGTCGAGGTATTGGAAACGAGGGATGTCTGAGTTCTTATTCTCCGGGGTCCAAGCATTGAGAACGTCCTTGTGGATGTTTTCTCCGATTTTTGTGCCTGGAGCATTAAGCGAAGCAGCATATCCCGAGTCATAGTACTTGCCGCCAATCTGATAGGTAAACTGGACAGAAAGGTCCACTCCGTAGAATGAAAGAGAAGTTCCGAAACCTCCATAAAGTTTTGGAGTAGGATCACCTGCGAGATAGTCGGTTGCTTTTGAGTAATCCTTTGTCGTGGTTTGAGTTACGACTCCGTCCTTATCTTTTACATCCATATACCACATCGGTTCACCGGTCTCGTGGTCAATTCCCGCATATTTCGGCATCTTACGGGTGTAGAGAGGAAGTCCCTCGCCATAGAAATAGGTGCCGCTTGCATAACCCTGATATCCTTCCATCGTGACAGTTTTTCTTTCATCCGGAAGACGGAGAATCTTGTTGGTGTAGTGGGTGGCATTGAGGTTAGCCGACCAAACGACATTCTTGCTGCGGATGATGTCACCGTCGAGTGAGAACTCGATACCGCGGTTTCTCATATCGCCGATGTTAGCGTAGTAGCCGTCATATCCGAGGGAAGTCGGAACGGTGAAGAAGAAGAGCATATCGGAAGTCTTCCTGTAGAAGAACTCTACGCTACCGTTGAGTCTGCGCTTGAAGAACTCGAAGTCCACACCCGCATTGATGTTGGTGTTTGTCTCCCAAGTTATGTTCTCATTGCCCTTGCTTACGAAAGTTACACCGACCTCATCGTTTGAATTTGTGACTTCGTAGGTGTCGGTGTAGAGGTAGTTACTGATATTGTCATTACCTTGCGAACCGATGGAAGCCTTCACTTTGAGCATATCCACCCAAGAGGCATTGAACCAAGACTCGTGATTGATGAGCCAGCCTGCTCCGAGTGACCAGAAGTTACCCCAACGATGGTCAGGATGGAATCTCGAAGATGCGTCGCGACGATAGGAAGCACTTGCATAAACCCTGTTCGCAAAGTCATACTGCACTCTTCCGAAGAATCCTTCGTTGTTGTACCAAGAGTGCGAAGACGCAGCTTTCTTTGCATCAACAACAGCACCATTGAGTTCAAGGTTAGTGGTTGAGAAGAGCTTGGTCTTCGATGCAGAGAGAGAATATGAGTGCTGGCGGTAGTACTCGTGTCCGAGGAGGACATCGACCGTGTGAACTCCGGCGAATGTGCGGTTCCAATTGAGGAGCTGCTGGAAGTTGAAATACAATGACCTTCCGTGTCCCACCGAGATGTTACCGCCATTGGTCACGAACTGACCATAATATGGGTTGGACATACTCCTCGACCTCGTCTCATCAAGACCGAGACCACCATTGAGAGTGAAGGTGAAGTCGCGGAGGAATTTGAATTCTGCGTATCCGGTGCCGTTAACAGCGTTTCCTTCACTTACGTCAAGATCCAAAAGATTGGTACAGAGCGCGTTTGAATTTGTTGCATTCGGACGTGTCAAACCTGCGTTCTGGCCGTTACCGAAGTCATATCTCTTGTAGCCTTGTGCATCATAAAGAATATTGCCATTTCCGTCCCTGATGAAAAGAGGATAGATAGGTGCCATTCCGATTGCCATTGCGAAAACGGAACCCGTGGAACCTGCAGACTCATCCGGGCTGGCATTCTTCCAATTATATTTTGCATAACTTGCGTTACCTCCGACTTTCAACCAAGATTTTGCCTGATAGTCAGCACGAAGTTTTGCAGTGTAACGCTTCATACTCTGGCCTTCTACAATACCCTTATTGTCAAGAACACCGAGAGACGCATAGAAAGATGCCCTTTCAGTGCTGCCGGAAACGCTGGCATTGTACTCCTGACGAAGAGAAGGTGTGTAAACATTGTCAAGCCAGTTGTCAGGCTGGACAAGATATTCCTTGTCTTTGTAAGTAATCTTGCGTCCGAGTGTCGCCGCAGGATTCAATTTGCCGTTGCTTCCGATAAGAAGCTGTCCCTCTGGAACAGTATATACATTGTAGGCAAGACCACCATTTTTTGAACTGCCGGCAACATTTGTGGCAGCTCTCAAATGGGCGTCACTCTCCGAGAAACCTTTAGACATATAGTAGCTCTTGAGAGCCGCGTAGTGCGTCTCGTAGTACTGCCCAGGGTCGGTGATGTAGTCGTAGGTCTTGAGAGCCTTTGTGTTGACACCCCATTTTGCGTCGATATTGACTACCGCCTCGCCTCGCTTTGCCTTTTTGGTGGTAATCATAATGACACCATTGGCTCCACGTGCTCCATAGAGGGCGTTTGACGCAGCATCCTTGAGGACGGTCATTGACTCGATGTCCGCAGGGTTGATGTTATTGATGTCGCCAGGATATGGAACTCCATCCACCACATAAAGAGGAGATTTACCTGCGGTGATGGAACTTGTTCCACGGATACGTATGGATGGTGACGAGCCGAGAGCTCCTGAAGAAGTGGTCATCTGCACACCTGCAACGACTCCTTCGAGCGCTCTTGTCGCGTTAGAGGACTGCACCTTGGCGATGTCAGATGACTTCACGACTGTTGCGGAACCTGTGAAGGACTCTTTTGTCGCAGTACCGAACGCGATGACAATTGTCTCTTCGAGTGCGGTGGCGTCAACCGGAAGTTCAACATTGACAACTTTCAAACCGGCGGTAGCAGCCTCTACCTGCTTGTAGCCGACCGAAACGAAAACGAGCACATCATCATCTGACTTCACGCGGATGCTGTAATTTCCCTCAGCATCGGCCGATGTGCCAATCATTGTGCCTTTGACCTGAACTGATGCGAAAGGGATGCCTGTGCCTGAAGAGGCGTCGGTAATCTTACCGGAAATCTCCCTGTTCTGCGCGAGGGCAAGTCCGGCGGACATCATGATGGCCACGAAAAAAAGAAGGATTTTTTTCATAAGCAAAAATTTAATTAAACATATAATACCTTTGATGCGATTTTCACATTCACTACTGCTCCGCACCTCGTCCGAAAGCATCGAGTCCGTGCACCAAAAAACGGGCGTTTTAATGTGCGTGCGAATTGCAAAGTTTATGATTAATTTTCATAAATCCAAATCTTTTTAAGCTGTATGATAGGCTTTTAACGAAGCTAATGGGTGCATCTGAAATAAAATCAATTTATATTTGTTACAAAATGCTATCAGAATGTTATGATCTGATAGCGTTTGGGCTTCAAGAACGAGAATTAAAAATTTTTGAAAAACGTTCATTTCTCTTCAAAATAGTGCATCCGACGGCAGCGGGCGAGAGTGTTGCGGTGGACTTTGTAGAGTTTCGCGACTGAGGATAGTGTTGCACCGGAGGCAAGCAGAGCCTCAATATCACCGGATTCGCTGCATATTCTCTGAACTTTCTCCGAGCACCCTTTCGGGCGGCCGAGGTTCACGCCGGCGGTCTTTTTCGCTGCAAGGGCCTCGCGGGTCCGTTGTGAGATGAGGTTTCTTTCAATCTCGGCAGCAAGGGCGAACGCGAATGCTATAATTCTGGAGTTTATATTGTCGGCAAGGTCAAAGTTGTCCTTTATAGTGTGGATGCGCAGCCGTCTCTGCGAGCAGACGTTGAGGATTGACATAATCATGAGCATATTCCTTCCGAGACGGGATATTTCCGAACAGACGAGAAGGTCGCCGGACTTCATTTTCCGTATGGCCTTTCCGAGCATTCGCCTTTCCCACGAAATGGTCCCCGACACGGATTCTGTCACCCACCTGTCAATGGACAGTGAACGTTCCTCACACCATTTTCTGATTTCATACTCCTGACTCTCTAAAGGTTGCACTTGCGTACTGACCCTAATATATGCAATGACTGACATGGTTATTTTAACTTGTAATGTATTGAAGATACGTTTGTTATAGGACGATTTCGCACGCACATTAAAACGCCCGTTTTTTAGTGCACGGAGTCGAACATTAGTGCGGAAAGGAAGCGAAATAGTAGTGAATGTGAAAAATCGCATCAAAGGTATTATATGTTTAATTAAATTTTTGCTTATGAAAAAAATCAGACTTTTTTTCACGGCTCTGATGATTCTGGTCACGGGAACGGCTCTTGCCCAGAACATTCAAGTGAGCGGAACAGTGACGGAAGCCTCCGGAGAGGCCGTACCTTTCGCTTCTGTGCACATTAAAGGCACAACCAATGGGGTAAGCTCCGATACTGACGGACATTATTCCATAACAGCCGCACAGAATGCAACCATCGTTTTTTCTTCTGTTGGCTACAAGACTCTTGAAGTTCCTGTAAGCGGAAGAAGCCTAATTAACGCCACCCTCGTCGCTGACTCCCATTTCCTTGACGAGGTTGTCGTCACAGCAGTCGGAATCCAGCGTTCAGAAAGATCTCTCGGATATTCTGTGACAAAAGTAAATTCAGACGAGACCGTACGCAGGGCAGAGCCGGACCTTCTCCGCGCACTTGACGGAAAGGTTGCCGGCGTGCAGGTCAGCGCTCCGTCCGGAGATGCCGGCGGTGCGACGAGAATCACCATACGTGGAAACTCCTCGTTCCTCGGCAACAACCAGCCTCTCTATGTGGTCGACGGCGTTCCGTACAGCAACGACGGGACATCAGCAACCGACCGCGCCAGTGGACTTGGCGGAGCATACGGTTCGGGAATATCAACTCTCGACCCTAATGACATCGAGTCCATGAGCGTCCTCAAAGGCGCGGCTGCCTCTGTGCTCTATGGCTCAAGAGCCGCCAATGGAGTCGTGCTCATAACCACTAAATCCGGAGCGAAGGACACCGGCGGGAAGAAAGACTTCGAGATTAATTTCAACGGTTCTTATTCAATCGAGACCATAGCGTCGCTTCCTGAATACCAAAACACCTACGGACAGGGCAACAACTTCATGTTCTCCGGCAGCAACGGCTCATGGGGAGCAGCATTTACGGAAGGCGCAACAATGGATATGTACGCGGCCATCGCCGCCGAATATCCAGACTTGGCGCTTCAGCTCTACCCCGACCTCGGCGGCAAGATTCCTTACAAAGCCTACAAGAACAACGTAAAGGATCTTTTCAGGACAGGAGGAATTTGGGATATGTCACTGAACGTGAGAAGCACCGGGGAAAACGGATTCTTCAATGTCACCGGATCATGGCTTTCTCAAGATAGCTATATTCCAGGTTCCGACTTTGACAGGTACTCGTTCAGCGTCGGCGGTTCTCAGAAACTTAAGAACGGTGTCCGATTCGGCGGGAATGTCTCATTCTCCTACACTGACCAGCAGAGTCCGATGTACGGCAGCAACCAGTCTTCTGCAAGTCTCGGAGGTCTGTCGTCTCTTGCAAGGGCATTCATTATGCCGAGGAGCTGGGACATTCAGAATTTCCCTTATCAGAAGAAGGATGGAAGCAATCTGCTGTTCCAACTTTCAGCTCAGGCAAACAATCCTTATTGGGCTTGGGAGAACGACAAGATAAACACACAGCAGAAAAGAACCGTTGCCAACTTCAACATCGGATACGACATCACGAAATGGCTGTCCGTTGACTACACTTTAGGATATAACGGTTATGACCAGAATAGAAAGACTATTATCAACAAAGGGTCACGCGGATATGCCGGAAAAGGATACATCGGCAAGAGCAACTACGAGGACAGCCAGATAGAATCGACCCTCCTGCTCTCCGGCGGACATCGGTTCGGAGGCTTCGGACTCAAAGTCACTCTGGGACACAACTACAACCAGGAGCTTGTCAAGAGTGCGGCTTCCACCGGTACGGAAATTGTCAACAAAGGCATCTTCGCCATTGACAACACAAAACAGCAGACCGCTTCCGAGGCATATTCAAAGTCACGCAAATGGGGCGTGTTCGCGGATGTCGTGCTCGATTGGAAAGAGTGGGCGTTCCTCAACCTTTCCGCAAGAAATGACGTTTCTTCAACACTCCCGGTCAGCAACAGAAGCTTCTTCTATCCTGCAGTTTCCGGTTCATTCATCTTCAGCGAAGCTTTCAATATCAAGAATGATATCTTCAATTTCGGAAAAGTGAGAGCCAGTTGGGCAAAAGTCGGAAACGACGCCTCTCCATATTATGTAAACGGAACATACACGGTCGGAAGCCCGTATATGGGAGAGGGTCTTATGGAACTTCCGACAATCTCATTCGACCCGAACCTCAAGCCGGAATTCACAAGCGAAGTGGAGGTCGGAGCGGAACTCAAGTTCTTTGACGGAAGAATCGGATTTGACGGAACCTGGTACAACAGGGTGTCTGACAACCAAATTGGAGCCAAGACATCCGCACCTTCAACCGGCTACAGCAGCTATGTTACGAACTTCGGTTCAATCCGTAACCGAGGCTGGGAGCTCGGACTCGACCTCTATCCTGTTGTGACAAAGGATTTCAGCTGGAGCATCTATACGACATTCACGCAAAACAAGTCAAAGGTGCTTTCACTCGCGGACGGTCTGGACAAGATGTATGTCGGCGGTGACTTCACAACCCCGAGACCGGCACTTATCGTCGGACAGCCTTATGGTGTGCTCGAAGGCACGAAGCTCGCGCGCGATGAAGAAGGCAACCCTCTTGTCGATCCTGCTACAGGAATGTACATAAACGATACCGAGGTCGGAATTATCGGTGACCCTAACCCTGACTACAAGATTGCGATGACTCATTCATTCTCATTCTACGGATTCACGATCAGTGCGATGATGGATTTCCAGAAAGGAGGATGCGTATACAGCTCCTATCTTACAGACCTCCTCGGACGAGGCGTGACGAAGGATACTGAAGACCGTCTCGGTTCAAGGATACTTCCAGGTGTATATGGAGACGCAAAGACTCTCACACCGATACTCGATGCTGACGGAAACAAGATCAGGAACACTACGACCCTCTCGGAGTCAGACCTTTATTTCTCAGACGGAACATATTCGACATTCGCCATCAACTCCTGCGACGAGGTTGCCACCTATGACGCCACCGTTCTCAGGCTCAGAGAAGTGTCGCTTGCCTACAAGTTCCCGTCAAAGTGGCTGAAGAAAGCAAAGATTTCCGGTGCGGAGATTTCTGTTGTAGGAAGGAACCTCTGGTTTTGGGCCCCGAATGTGCCTAAATATTCCAACTACGACCCTACAGCCAACTCATACGGAGAAACAAATGTTCAGGGAATCGACTACACGTCAGCGCCTTCGACAAGGAGAATCGCATTCAATCTGAAGCTAACTTTCTAAAAAAGGATTATTGAAGTATGAAAAAGATATATAATATAATTGCGGTGGCACTGCTCTTCCCGGCTTTGGGAGGATGCAGCCTGAACATCAACAATGACCCGTATGCTGTCACTACGCTTGACATTTCACAGCTGTTGACGGCGACGGAATACGAAGTCAGTGCGACATTCGCGGAAGGACATTTTCTGAACTCCAATTTCTCGGCCTATGTTCATCACACCTACAGCAAGGAAATAGACAATTATTCACTCATTTCCACTTATGCGACGCTCACTAACACATGGTCTCAGGCATATAGGTATGCAATCAAGAACTGCGATGCTCTGATAAGCAATGGAGATGCCAACGGGGATGCAGTTTACGCCGGCATAGGCCGTGTTCTGCGAGCTCATGTCTATATGGCAATGACCGATCTCTGGGGAGACATTCCTTACAGCGAGGCAAACATGGTCGGAATCGAGACCCCGAAAACCGACTCCAGCGAATCAATCTATAACGACCTCCTTGCCGGTCTCAACAAAGCCATTGAGGATTTCAAGAATAAGGAGGCTGCCAATCCTAACGTGCCGGCATCAAACGACCTGTTCTACGGCGGCGATGTGGATAAATGGATCAAGGCCGCCAACACGCTGAAGCTCAAGCTTCTCGTTCAGTCAAGGCTTGCACAGGACAAGGTGACGGGTTGGAAGTCTGAACTCACCGCATTGCTCGCAGAGAATAATTTTATCGGCGACGGTGAAGATCTCCAGTTCCCGCACTCCACGACAAAGGCTCCGATGGACGAGAGAAAGACGGGATTTGTCGATGAATACGAGGGCGGTCAGAAAAGTGTTTTCATCAGCCCTTGGCTCTATGAGACAATGGCAGGAAAAGCCTACAATTTCAAGGCGAACCCGCTCCGTGGCATAAGGGATCCGAGAACCAATTACTATTGGTATAATCAATGCACCGCGGACGGCGATGCGGAAAACAGGACCGACTATAGGGACGGAGCTTTCATCTCAATCATTCTCGGCAGCAACTCAGGTTTCTCATCCCTGACACAGGAAAGCAAGATGACGACACTCGGAATCTATCCGGTCGGAGGAAAGTATGATGACGGCAAGGGTGGAAAAATCGGAGCATCTTCCGGAAGCGGAGTGGCTCCTGACAAGATTCTTCAGGCCTATTCCGTACCGTTCATGAAAGCCGAGCTCGTGCTCGCGGGCGAGACTTCCGGAGACGCAGCGACACTCCTGAAAGAAGGAATCCTGTCATCAATCTACCATGTCAACGCGGTCACCTCTAAAGCAGATGCGGCAGCGCCGCTCATAGCTGCGGGCACTGCTGACGAATTCGCGACAAAAGTTGTAGAAAAATTCAATGCGGCCACAGACAACGCCAAGAAACTCGAGATCGTAATGACCGAAAAATGGATCGCAAACTTCTTCAATCCCGTCGAGGCCTATAACGACATCCGTCGTACCGGATATCCTGTCCTGTTCAAGGGAGACGAGAACAACATGGCATGGACTCCTTATAAACAGACTGTCGCTGCCGAGGAGGGACTGACATCATACAATCTCGTGAAGATTCTTGACTACCCTCGAATCATGTGGTACCCGAACAACGAGACAACCACAAATCCGAACCTCACGAACAACGGAAGAATAGTCAGCGAAAAGACTGTTTTCTGGGATGTTAAATAAATTCAAAAATTGAGATTATGAAAAATTACAAGATAGTTTCAGCATTGTTTTTCGTTGCAGCACTGACAGGTTGCAGCCAGAAACTGCCATACGACCTCGACGGGGTGGAGAAAGGAGTGGTGATCAACATCCACAAACCGCTCGGAGCCGCTGCCGCGATGCAGCAGGACAAGAGCGACGTGTTCGACGTGATTCTTGACATCCCATCGCAGCAGGGAGACTGGTCAATGCTCGACAAGGCATTCCTCACGGCAGTATATACACATAATGGAGAAAAGACCGCAGCAGATCTTGACGAGGTCGTCACTGAATTCCCTTGCACGCTCAAGGTGAAGATTTCCGATGTCTGCGCAAAGCTCGGACTTAGCGGAGACCTTTCTGTCGGGGACAGAATTGAATTTACTCCGAGCTACACGCTCAAGAGCGGAACAACGGTCCGCGGATGGACATCCCTCATCGGATTCAACAACAAGACATTCTCCGGATGGAAGATGGAAGACGGTTCATCATATTCCTACCGCATCGCATACACGGCATTCGCGCCATTCGACAAGGCAGATTTCATCGGTACCGGAACTCTCGATGACGAAGGCAGCTCACCGGTGACGATCACGGAAATCAGTGAAAAACCGGATGCCGCCTGGATACCGACAGGAGTCACGGAGGACAAACTCATCGGACTGCAGCTCGACGGAGATATCTGGTATGGCGGCGACAGAATCAAAGTCTGGATTAACACGCTTGACTACACGCTGATTGTCCCGGATCAGGTGATATGCGAGAACTTCACTTACGGTACTTTAGGCACCTACGATGGTAAGATAGAGGATGGAGAGGGAGAGATTGACACATTGAACAAGACGATTAAATTCTATATCTATTCAGTATGGGGTCCATATTCATTTGGAGACGGGACGCTCACAATCTCCGACATACATTAATATGATGCAGGTCATTTTTTGAATAAAGTCCCGGAACTCGTAATGTGATTGAGTTCCGGGACTTTTTATCTACCTTTACATTTAGTTAAAATTTCGTATATTTTTAGCCCACTCTTTTATTCATTTTTACCCCACTATCATTCAATAACTTATCCATATTTAGCATAATTTTTTCTATTTAAGCCTACTATATTTTCATTTTTCAGCCCTTATATTCTCATTCTGATACATTTAAGTTAAAAATCGTATTGCATAAACTTTCAGTAAAAATGCTTGAATACAGGTTTTTTCATATAACAGTACGGATGCCCGTACAAGTCACCGGCTATCGAATACATTGAATGACGACAATCCCACGCCCTGCCAAACTTGCTGTGACAAATACCTGAGTCAATGATACGTGCAGCATGAGTCCATTGTCCGTCTTTTCCATACAGCACTACCTTATCGAAACCTGCTTCCGCAGCATCATCAGATGCCTTAACAAAACCTAAAGCCTCAAATGCAGATACCACAATGCACTCTGTGACAAACTCCGTTCAACACCATCTGGCCACCAGTATTCATGATGCTCTTGGGGTTCAACCCATCTGTCCTCAAACCCCATAGCCCAAGCTATGCAATTATATCTTGTAGTACGTTCACTTAATATCTTGAAGTTCACGTCATTGGCAAGTCCCGAAAAAGCGCTAATCACACACTTCCTGTTCTCCTGCGTATCTAACAGTTCTTCAACACCTCCAACCATCTGTTACACGCATCTGTAGGATTCTTGCACCCAGAATAATCAACAGTTCCAGGAAATAACTTGTCCAAGGCATAGACAAGGAAAGACGGCTCCTGTCTTAATTTCTCTACTATGAACGGAAAGGCAGACATTCCCATTGAAACAATAAGCTTGAAATATCTGTTGCCTAAAATGGCTGATGAGGATGACAGGAACATCGTCTCCTGATTCCATTTGTCATAATACATGTTGAACTTCCTTCTGTCACTTTCAGATTTTCTTCTTGTGGCAGAGGTCATGTGTCGTGCATCAAATCCTGTGGCAAGAAACTTCAAATGTTCGGTAGTCAATGCGTTAATGTCGGTTCCTTTCATTTTTCTTCCTATGTTTATGATATCAGTATCAATGCTCATAGACATCACAGAAATTATATTCTATGAACACAATCTGAAATGTGTTTCCGTCCCTGTAGCCAAGAAAAGCGTGATTATTGCCGGTTGCACGAAAAACCAAAAGGCTATCCATACCTTCAGGGACATGATTTCTTGCAGCAGAAGTAAGACACTTCGTGTCTATCTTTTCAAGTCCGAAGGAATGGCGAGCAGACGTATTTATAGTATTCCAGTCAACTGAACTTAATTTCTTCAATCTATCCAAAAAAGAAATAAAAAACTTCGAATCATGCTTATTGTCAATATAGCTGAATGAACGCAATTCGGCAAAACTGAAAGCTATCTTCTCGGATTCCTTTACAATATTAAATGCTGACGGCTTGTTTCCCTTGAATGAAAAGTCTCTTGCCATCTTATTGTATCTGAGTACGAAAATACGATTGCATACTTTCCAAAGGAATTATTGTACCGCGGTCATGCGGGACAGCCTTCACCCAAGGTCGTTCAGAGTGCGTTCGATTCATAAGACCTATAGCCGAGAACTCTCTGTAGGCATCATAAACCTTGTTGAAAAGTTCCTCCTCGTCATCTGTAAGATATATGACATCATCGACCTCTGGAAGTGTCGAAGCAACATACTGAGAATATACCTTATACACAGAAGGAACCACAGGTCCGTACATCCAGGCCTCTATGTCGTCATCGAAAAGCGGAGTTCCGAAGAAAGCCAGATGATAACCCTGTTGGTAATACAGAAGTTTCTGCAACTTGAGGTTAGTCATCCTGTCACCTCCATTAGGCTCGTCATTCTGTGCCTTGAATATAATCTTCCTCGCTATGTCCAATGCCATGTATGCCATATCGCTTTCGTTTAATTTTTGCAAAAATAATCATTCAGACTCACTTATCAAATAGCAATTTTTATGCAGATGATAAAGTGAGCAGACACATTTTTCAATACGAATAACAAACATATTTGTTTCTTGTATTGTTCTTACACAAGATACACTTATGGAACTAATTTTCAATAAATTATTTCTAACTATTTTTCTTTTATCTCAGAAAAGTTTTATATAACTTTGTGCCGTGATTATGCTCTTGGTAGAGCACATTCATATTTGACAATGGATGTACTGACACCCGAAAAAAGACAGACATGGGAGTTATGTTAGATAAACTTAATGCATTCTTGCAGACAGCGACGCAGGAACAACTCGACGCCAAGTACAAGGAACTTTCAAAGTTCCTGTCCGTTGGCCCGCTTGTCGTTGATTATCTGGAGACTCTTCCACCTATAGAACTTGAACTGACAGAAAATACAATAGAAGCGAATCCAGAGTACACTCTGGATTTTTCATTTATATAATATCCACAAGACATGACTAACGCCTCATTCTCGCTACAGAAGTACATCTTCGACAAAGTGAACATAGACTTGGAACATCTGCAAGCTGGTTCACAGCTTGCATTAAACATCGACCCGTCCGGCATATACTATCCGGAGACGGGAGTCTTTAATCTTACTTTCACTTTCGAAGCCTTTCAGGAAACACACAGGATTGTGTCAGTCCGCTGCGTTGCAGACTACAAGTTTCAGAAGCCAATCCCGTTCGATGAATTTCCACGAATGTTCTACGCAAACAGCATTGCCATACTCTTCCCTTATGTGAGAGCTTTCGTAAACACAGTCACATTGCAGGCAAACCTGTTTCCTCCGATTATAATCCCGACACTGAATCTGACTTCGCTTGAAGAAAAGCTTATGGCACAGACAAAAGTCAAATAACGACCTGTAATGCGCACTTTATATCAAGCAGTCCGGGACACGGGAGATCCCGACAAGATTGAAAGTAACGGTCCTATAAAATGCACTGACAACAGTGCATGGCTTGGTCATGGTTATTATTTCTGGGATTCGTTCGTGGAACTCGCACACCATTGGGGAAAGACACACTACAAGGGGGGTTACATGGTTTGTTCTGCCACAAGCGAACTTGCCGAAGCTGATGTGTATGATCTGATAGACAATCCAGAGCACATACGAGAGTTCCGAGACATTTGCAAGGGCCTAATGTCAATCTACGGAATAGAGATAACTGTTCCATTCGCGATAGAGTATCTGAAAAGTGAGAATGACTACACATATAAGGCAATAAGAGCCTGTGGCATCAATTCATTCGGTAACTCTGTCGCGCAGAAGATTGTCTTTGAGCAAGGCCATAGAGCCTTCATGGAGATGTTTCCAGCATGGCAAATCTGCGTGACAGACAAGAACATACTTACTTCTGGCTCATATAAAGTTATATATCCGCAAGAATATGCCATCGGCTATGTGATATAATATCCGAGGTTAATAAACTAAAAGACAGCATATCGCATAGTTTTTCGAAAGTTAGTATATTTGTCATTGAATGTGTACGTGATATGACAAATAATGAATTCTGGCTTTCAATACGAGAAATTATTGACAATGGTTTCTCTGACGAAGGACTTACAAAACTAGATGAATATGCAGAACAATTCATTTCAGGACGGCTTGTTTATAAACGATTTTCACCGGCGGAGCAGCATGGCTGCGATGAGGGAGGTACAAATCATGTCATTGCATCCATACTCGCGGGAGCAGAAGTTGGCTCAGATAAATGCACTGCGCCAATCGGCAGTTTCAAAAGAGAGCAGCAATGCGGAGCGGTGCAGGAAAGGAGAATATTAGCTTCGGAGCCTACCTCGGCTACGCCTTTTGTTCACCAGAGCCGAAATACTGACTCGCAAAAGAAGCTAATTCTTCGGCTTACGGGACGGCTTGGCCGTCTTGCCTGCAGAAGGTCGCTCGGAGCGTTTCTTTGAAGGCTTTCCTTTGCCGGATTTGCTGCCCGAACGGTCCCCGCGGCGCTGCTTGTCGGTATATACCGAGTGTTCTGAGCGACGTCCTCCACGCCTTCCGCCCTCGTTACGTGAACCCTCACCCCGCTCCTCGCGTGGGGCGCGTTCCGGTGCGTCCGGCTCAACAAGCTCGTAGTCGAGCAGGCATTGTTCCTGGTTGGCCTTCTTCACGCGGATGCGGACAGGGTCGCCGAGGTTGTAGACCTTATGGGTGCGGCGACCGACAAGCGTGTAATGCTCGTCGTCGAACTGGAAAAAGTCCGAGCGAATGTCGCGCAGGGCGACCATTCCCTCAATCTTCGTCGGCTCAATCTCAACATACATTCCCCACTCTGTGAGACCGGAGATGTGACCGTCGAACTCGTTGCCTACCTTGTCCTGCATGAACTCAACAAGCTTGTACTTGACGCTCGCGCGCTCGGCCTCGGCGGCGACCACCTCACGCTGGGAAGCGTACTTGCAGGCGGCCTCGTAAGTCTCGCGGTCGGCACTCTTTCCTCCGGCGAGATAGGAAGCGAGAAGGCGGTGAACCATCATGTCCGGGTAGCGGCGTATAGGCGAGGTGAAATGGGTGTAATAGGTGAACGCGAGGCCGTAGTGACCGATGTTGTTGACGTCGTAGCGTGCCTTCGCCATCGTGCGGAGCGAAAGAAGCTCGATAGCATTGAACTCCGGCTTATCCTTCGCCGAGTTGAAGAGACCGTTCAGCTCGCGGGAGAACTCCTTGCCGTTGGCAACCTTGCCGAGAGTGTAGCCGAAATTGCCCACAAATCCGCGCAGATTGTCAATTTTTGCCATGTCAGGCTCGTCGTGTACACGATAGACAAAGGTCTTTTCTTCCTTCCAACCCTTTGCCGGAGCCTTTCCGGTGACCGCATAACCATCCTTGTCGAGATTTGCACCCGTAGCAACAAATTCCGCCACACAACGGTTGGCAAGCAGCATAAACTCCTCGATGAGCCAGTTTGCCTCCTTTGAAATCTTTTGGTGAACGCCAATCGGACGACCGAGTTCATCGACATCGACCTTCATCTCCGGGCGTTCGAAACTGATTGCCCCTGAAGCGAAACGCTTTTTGCGGAACTTCAGAGCCAGTTTATTGAGAATGAGCACAGCCTCCTGCACTTCCTCCGGAACGACGGTCGTTGTGCCGTCAACCGAAGTCTCGTAGCCTTTGATGACCTTTCCCGCCTCGATGATTTCCTGGGCACCCTCGTAGGCGAAACGGTAGTCGGAATCGATTATCGTGCGGCCGAACCACCTCGTGACCACCCTTGCGAGAGGGGTTATTTCGAACACGGCAGAGAAAGTGAGCTTGCGCTCGTGCGGACGGAGAGAGCAGAGTTTGTTGCAGAGCTTCTCCGGAAGCATCGGCACGGTCCTGTCGACAAGGTAGACCGACGTTCCCCTTGCGCGCGCCTCCTCATCAACGACGGAGCCGGGCTGCACATAGTAGGAGACATCGGCGATGTGGATGCCGACCTCGTAATTTCCGTTGTCCAGTTTCTTGAACGACAGAGCATCATCAAAGTCCTTCGCGTCGGAGGGGTCGATGGTGAAGGTCAGCGTCTTTGTGAAGTCGCGGCGAATCTTGTACTCCCCTGCAGGAATCTTCTCGAAAATCTTGTCCGCGGCATTCTCCACCTCAGGTTCGAACCTGTACGGCAGGCCGAACTCGGAAAGAATCGCATGCATCTCCGTCTCGTTCTCGCCAGGCATTCCGAGCACGTCGACAATATGTCCTGTCGGGCAGGTATCCCCTTTTTTCCAAAAGTCAACGACGGCGGCAACTTTCATTCCCGTCTCAGCGTCCGGATGCTTGTCAAGGTCGGAGACGATGATGTCGTACGGCATATTCCTGCTCTGCATGAGCACCCACGCCTGTCCGTCGAAGATATGGAGTATTCCGATGAACGGGCGCTTCGACCTCTCGACGATTTCGACCACATATCCCTCTCTTCTCGACTTTTCCGTCTTCTCGCGGGTCACTGCAACCCTCACCCGGTCTCCGTGGAGCGCGCCGCCAATTTTCGACGCCCTCACATAGACGTCATCTTCTTCACCGTCAACAATTATGAAGGCATATCCTTCCCTCGTCATCTGCACTGTTCCCTCAAGCACGGGAATCTGCCTCTTTTCGCGGACCTTCCGCGCACCGAACTTTCTTTTCCTTGACATATTTTATTATCTTTGCGGCACAAATTTAGTTAAAATAAAAACACTTGGGCATATTTATGTGCACAAAGATTCGTCACTTCGCTGAAAATGGCGGTAAAATTCATTCGAAACGACAAAAAAACAAACAATATGAGTAAAAAAGTACTTCTTATGATCCTCGACGGTTGGGGCGAGGGCAAGCATGACTGGACAAACGCAATCTACACTCAAGGGGCACCGTACATCGATTCGCTCCGCGCGAAATATCCACATTCTCATCTTCAGGCCTGCGGCGAGGCTGTGGGACTTCCTGAGGGACAGATGGGAAATTCTGAGGTGGGACATTTGAACCTCGGTGCCGGAAGGGTCGTCTATCAGGACCTTGTGAAAATCAATATGGCGTGCAGGGAACACAAACTGCTTGAGAATCCGGAGATTAAGGCGGCTTACGATTATGTTGCCGCAAGCGGAAAGAAACTCCATTTTATGGGACTTATGTCAAAGGGCGGAGTGCATTCTTCGCAGGAGCACGTCTATGAGTTCCTCTCTGTTGCAAAGGAATATGGGTTGAAGGATGTTTTCGTACATTGCTTTATGGACGGACGTGACTGCGATCCTCACAGCGGAAAAGGCTTTGTGGAGGAGCTTGAGGCAGAGATGGCCGGGAGCTGCGGAAAGGTGGCATCTGTTTGCGGAAGGTTCTATGCGATGGACCGCGACAAGAGATGGGACAGAGTGAAGGCGGCTTATGATATGCTCGTGAACGGCGAGGGTGTGAAGGCGACTTCAGCAACCGCTGCCATCGAAGAGTCCTACAATGCGGAGATTACCGACGAGTTCATCAAGCCGACTGTCATCACTGACGCTGCCGGAGAGGCTCTCGGAAAGGTGGAAGAGGGTGACGCAGTGATTTTCTTCAACTTCCGCAACGACCGCGCAAGGGAAATCACCGCTGTCCTCACTCAGACCGATATGCCGGAGCAGGGAATGCACAAACTTCCGCTCTACTACTGCTGTATGACTCCATACGACTCTTCATTCACCGGAGTCCACATCCTCTTCCCTAAGGAAAATGTGCTCGACACGCTCGGAGAGACGGTTGCAAAGGCCGGAAAGAGGCAGCTTCGCATTGCGGAGACCGAAAAATATGCCCACGTGACTTTCTTCTTCAACGGAGGAAGGGAGGCGCAGTTTGAGAATGAGGACCGCATCCTGGTGAATTCACCGAAGGTTCCGACCTACGACCTGCTGCCGGAAATGAGTGCCGTGGAGGTGACTGACAAGCTTGTGGAGGCAATCAACGAGGGAAAGGAGGATATGATTATCCTCAATTTCGCCAACGGAGATATGGTGGGCCATACGGGCGTATTTACATCCATCTGCCGTGCGGTGGCGAAGATTGACCAGTGTGTGAAGAGGGTTGTGGAAGCCGCTGTGGCTCAGGATTATGCTGTGCTTCTCACTGCTGACCACGGAAATGCAGACCACGCTGTCAATTCCGACGGCACGCCTAATACGGCACACTCCCTCAACACCGTGCAGTTCATCGTGATTAACGCCGGGGAGGAGGTGAAGACCGTGAAGGACGGACGCCTTGCGGATGTTGCTCCTACTATTTTGAAGTTGATGGGTATTTCACAACCAAAGGCTATGACCGGGTGTGCGCTTATATAAAAAGCGGTCTGCTGCGTTGAACGGTGAAGATAAAATCCTCACAACCGAAAGGTTGCTGCGGTTTTATCTTCACCGTCCGCCTTGCATCCCATCTTTTTATATAACCGCACTCTCAGATGTCTATTAAGCTAATTTGCCCGCTGTGTCATTGAATTGGCGCAGCGGGCATTTTTTGAGAGTATAAATATTTTTAATGTATAAGTTAAAAACTACTCAGATTTCTTATTCATTTCTTGTATATGTGAAAAACTATCGTATCTTTGCAGAAATTTCATTTATATATGAACTTATTCAACAGAGAGTATTATATTGAAAAAGTCCAAAGGTATTTGGGCAAAGGACTTATAGTGGTGCTCACCGGACAAAGACGAGTGGGTAAAAGTTGCATATTACAGAGTGTCAGCAGCAGAATCAAAAAAGAGAATGAGGATGCCAACACCATATATATAAATAAGGAATACGCCGAGTTCCGCGGCATAAACACAGACATGGAACTTAACAGATACGTTGACAATCTGTTACAAAAAGACAAGAAAAATTTCCTGTTTATTGATGAGGTTCAAGACATTCAAGGCTTTGAGAACTCGCTACGAAACTATCAGGCAAAGCAAACTTGTGACATCATTATTACCGGCAGCAATGCAACGATGCTGTCCGGTGAGCTTGCAACATATCTTTCGGGAAGATATATAGAGATACATATCCAAAGTCTCGATTATACTGAATTTCTTGAATTTCACAGACTTCAAGACGATAGGGACTCCCTATTGAAATACTTCACATTCGGAGGATTGCCGCAACTCTCGCATATTGGACTTGACAATCGGCAAATGATTCTCGACTATCTCGGAGATGTCTATAACACAGTGATGATGAAGGACATCATTTCGCGGGAGAATATACGTAATGTACGTTTTCTGGAAGATATCGCACATTTCGTAAGTGACAATATAGGAAAGAACATCTCCGCCAACAGCATCTGCAAATTTATGCGGTCGCAAGGAATGACTATCTCGCCTACACTTGTTTCAAATTATCTCGGTTTACTGTCAAATGCTTACATAATCAACCAAGTGAAGCGCTACGATATTCACGGACGAAAGATATTCGAGACAAATGAGAAATACTATTTCGAAGACATCGGACTCCGAAATTCTATTGCCGGAGTAAATCTCCGCAGAGATATTGAAAAGATTCTGGAAAATGCAGTTTATCTTCATCTCAAGAAATATGGTTACAAAGTCTTTGTCGGACAGCTGCAAAACGCGGAAATAGATTTTGTCGCTGAGAGAGACGGGCAGCGGGCTTATATTCAAGTCTGCTACCTGCTGCAAAGCGATGAAACCATTGAACGCGAGTTCGGCAATTTACTCAAGATCAAGGATAATTTCCAGAAGATAGTAGTCTGCATGGACGACATAGCCACACACGGCGTGTACGATGGAATTAAATGTATCCATATCAAAGATTTCTTAAAATCCCCCGCTGATATTTAAATCCAAATAAAGGGTGAGGATTTCATCAAACCGTCCAACGAAGCGGACCGCCTAAAGTTAAATCGCTGAGAGGAGGGGATGAAGAAAAAGATGGGATGCAAGGCGCTCGGCGAAGCCAAATACCGTAGCAACCTTTCGGTTGTGAGGATTTTGGCAAGCCGAGCAACGCGGCAGACCGCTTTTTCTTCGCCCCTCCCGTTATTTCAGGCCTCGGGCTTTTAATAGCCACTGCGGATCAGGAGCGGCCCCGCGGAAGCGCTCGTAGAGCACCATCGGTTGCTCGCTGCCGCCGGCTTCAAGGATGTTGTGCTTGAAGGAGGCTGCGGTTGCGGGATCGAAAATGCCGCGTTGGCGGAAAAGCTCGAAGGCGTCCTTGTCGAGAACCTCAGCCCAGAGGTAGCTGTAGTAGCCGGCACTGTAGCCGCTGTTGAAAATGTGGTTGAAGTAGGATGTGCGGTAGCGCGGGATGATTTCGTCGATAAGACCCATCTGTGCGCGTGCTTGGGCTTCAAACTTCTCAATGTCGATGAGTTTGCCGTCCCCGTCCGGACAGTCGGTCTCAGATGCGAGCGGAGAGCCGGCCGGGACGCTGACAGAGGCAAGCTCGTGCCATTTCATATCCAGAATCGATGCGGCCGCAAGCTCCGTGGTCATAAATCCCTGGTTGAAAGTTCCTGCTGCTACAATTTTCTTTACAAGAGACTCAGGAATCACCTCACCGCTCTCGTAATGGAAGGCGTAGGTGGAGAGAACCTCAGGCTGAAACGCCCAGTTTTCATTAATCTGAGACGGAAGTTCCACAAAGTCGCGTGCGACGGATGTGCCGCTGACGCCCTTATAGTGGCATTTGGTGAGAAGACCGTGGAGCGCGTGACCGAATTCGTGGAACATCGTTCCCACTTCGTCAATGCTCAGCAGTGACGGTTTGTCGGCTGTCGGTTTGGTGAAATTGCCCACATTCACGATAATCGGACGGATTTCTGTCCCGTCTGCTGCAACCCACTGATTGCGGATGTTGTTCATCCACGCTCCGCCGCGTTTTGTTCCGCGAGGATAGTAGTCGGTGGTGAGTATTCCCAAAAGACTCCCGTCGGTGGCGTCAGAAACGCGGAACACCTCCACATCAGGGTGATATTTCGGCGCGCCTTCAACAGGTTTAATGCTAATGCCGTAGAGTTTGGAGGCTGTCGCGAAAACGCCCGCACGGACATTCTCCATCTTGAAATATGGACGGGTCTGAGCTTCGTCAAGGTCGTATTTGTCTTTACGCACCCGCTCTGAATAATAAGCCCAGTCCCAAGGCTGCACCCGGCTCCCCTCAGGAAGCAGACCGTCGGCGATGTCCTTATCCATAGCAGCCTGCAAATCAACAAGTTCCTCACGAGCTTTCGCAATCGCAGGAGTTATGATTGTCTTAAGAAAACTGTCCACAGCCTCGGGAGTTCCCGCCATTTTGTCCGAAAGGATGAATGCGGCAGGTGTGTCATAACCCAGAAGACGAGCCTTTTCCTGACGGAGACTGAGGATTTTCATAATGATTTCCCTGTTGTCTGTCGCTCCCCCATTCGCTCCACGTTTGGAGTAGGCACGGAACATCTTTTCACGAAGTTCACGATTGGAGCAACTTCCCATAGTCGCGGCATATTGGGAAACACTGATGCCGAATTCCGCAGCGAAGGCATTATTTTCGGCAAGAAGATTGGTTCCGAAAGTTTGCTCCAGAGAAGCGAGAGATGAATTGATTTGCCTCATCCTGTCTTGCTTCAACGAGTCAAGAGCCACGCCATTTGCGACAAAGGCGCGATAGACCTTGTCAAGGAGCATCTGCTGCTCACGACCCAGAGCCACGCCACAGTCCTCACATCCGCTTTCACGGGCAAATTCGGAGTCGGCATAGACCTTCTGCACCCTTTCGAAAAGCGAGGAGTTAAGATAGATATTGCTCGAATGCTGCGAAACCATAGGGATGACTTTTTCCACAACAGTCTGAAGTTCAGGAGTTCCGTCGGTTTCCGAAAGATTGAAGAGCACGCCCTCCACTTTCTCCAGCAGCCCGCCCGAGAGGTCCAAAGCTGCGACGGTATTCTCAAAAGTCGGCGCCTCGGCACAATTCACGATTGCGGAAATTTCCTCATTCTGCTGACGTATTCCCTCTTCGACCGCAGGGATATAATCCCCCACCTTGATTTTCTCGAACGGCGGAATCCCGTAAGGAGTGTCCCATTCTGCGAAGAACGGATTTTCGCGGCATCCGACCAATGCCAATGCTGTTGCCATAATAACGATTGTCTTTTTCATACGATATATATTTTTTCGATTTTCATTTTTACATAATAGAATATTTTTTCACGACCTCACGCATTCCGGCAATTATTTCAAGGCAACGCTTCCGGGAAATACGAATTTCCGTACCCACTGCAATCATATCCTCTTCCGTCGGATTCCCAATCCCGTTCACAGAAGTTGCGTGTTCACCGTTGTAGCCTGATTCACAGCGCGTCAGATCATAAGCCGGCGCAAGTTCCCAACGCCCTTCACGACAAATATAAGCAAAGTTCTTGGCGTGATCGTCCTTATTTTGAAAAAAAACATTGAAAACCATACGGCGGAACATCTCTTCCACTTGGGCGGAATCCTGGGTTAGATAACCGGTAAGGTGAAGCAGATTCGTATAGTCAAGTTTCGGGAAATGAATGGATTCATTCAACAGTGCACCGGAGGTCGCAATGTGGAGACGTTCACCATTCTCTATATCGAAACGACGGGATGCGAAATAACGCCCGTCAATCAACTTGAAATCCGGAACGTCTATCCCAGCCTGCCGCGCAGCCTGATTGTAGAGAAACTCCATTTGCCCCATATCCTCGGGATCGGAGATATTCCTGAATTTCACAAGCCACTCACCTTCATCATCCTTCATAAGACATTTAGGACGACATCCGCCAGAATTTCCGCTATTGAAATACAGCAGTTCGGCATCCGCATCGGATTTCTCTGAGAGGAGCTCGAGGGCCATTCTCTGAAGTTCATCAAGCTGCGGAAGCGATTTGTCCTCTCCTATGAACGACTCCGGGACATAGCACAGTGCTCCCATCCCCGAATTTCCAACTATACTGAGATACTGTACCGGAGAGATCTTTAGTGAATCTATACCCTTACGTTTCAATATCTTATGTATAAGATAGCGTCCATAACCATCGGGAATACTGTCGTCGAAAATGCCGAAATTCCCTGCAAACGGAGTCTGTTCCGCAATGAAAAGTTCGTCACGTAGGGGAAGATAAACCGGAGATATGGAAAAGCCATCGCGAAGCCAAGCGCTGTCATACTGAAAGACACAGCAATCACCAGAGGGATTCATCGAAAGACGTCCTACAAGTCTGTCGTGGTAAAGGACATCAAGTTTGTCTGTAATTTTCATTTTGTTGTGCCTCTTTTTCTGTTGCGGTTGTTTTTTATCTCTTCCAATTCGGACATTGTGGAATATTTGGGTTCCGCTGTCACTTCCTTCAAGTTCTGAAGATAACCGAGAGCCTTGCAGAGAGCCGCGTATGACTCCAAAGATATCTTATGCTCCGTCTCAAAGCGGGCGATTGTCGGAACGGGAACTCCGGATTGTTCCGACACCGCCTTCCGGGAAAGTCTTTTTTCCAAACGACGCGCCCTGAATGAATCAGCAATGAAAGACATCGCCGAATCAATAGGTTCAGAATACAAGGTATAAATCATAATATAATATCTCTTATTGCCACTTTCTCGCCTTAACGCACATCATCATATCTCTTATATGCAAAGATAGAAAATGGTGGGGAATAAAACAAATCGGACCGGAAACCTTGCGGAAGGTCCGGTCCGAAAATATGCTTGTGGCGTGGGATTACTCGATAACCACGTCGTCTTGGTCGCGGAGAATGAGCTGCACGCCGCCCTGATACATCGTCAGGATGCCGGTGACGGTGATTGTTTTGCTGCCCTTGAGAACCTCCGGTGCGATTTGCAGGTCAGCGAATTTTGAATAGCCGCTCGTGCGAATCTGAACAGTTCCGCCGGCTCCGGTGAAGTACTGGCTCACGGAGTAGGCGTTGGCGTTGCTCTGGAGCTGGCTCTTGATTTCAGGCTTACTGAGTTCGCCGTAATTGTCGGCGCCGCCGCCCACGTGAGCCTTGTCCCAAATGCCGGAGTTGAGATATTCGAGGAATTTGCTCTTGGACATCGCCCAAGTTGTCACACCCCAGTTGCCGGGTGCCTTTGCCTTGTCAGCATTATCCTTGGTGAGGAATATGCGGTTCTCAGACTTGTCGTTCGCCTCGTTTCCGTTAAGATAGACAAGCGTGAATGCCTCATCTGCATACTTAAGTCCAGATATTGTGACAAGTGCTCCTACAGCGTCAGATGTGGCCTGACAGTCATTCTTGCCAGGAAGGGCTGAAATCTTCCTCGGAGCGATTGGCTGAAGGTCATTGACATCGCAGCGGAACACGTGCCGGTCAATTATGTACTGGTCCTCGATGTATGAAGTAGAGTACTTGATCTGCTGAGGATCCTTCAATCCAATCTGGATGGTTCCCTGTCCGCCATAGCTTCCACTCTTGAAGCCGTATTCTCCTACAGAAAGACCGTCAAGGGAGACGTAGACCATCTGACCGACCTTGTAGTCGTTGTGGAGACTGGTGCGTCCTACCTTGATTTCTATTCCAGGACCATTGGCATCGTCCTGAATGTAAAAAGATTTGTAAAAGTTGCCGGAACGGTCGGAAGTGGTGATGCGTCCCTTAATCCAGAGATCCTCGGAAACCTCCCAACACCAGGTTTTTAGCTGCTCTGAAGCTCCGGCCTCGGATGCCTTGGAGATGAATCTCTGTGAAAGTTCCTTTATCGTGAGAACGGTTCCGGTGACGCTTTCCTCCGGGTCAAACGGAGCATACGCCTCCGGATTATCATATTTTCCGGTGAAGACCGGCTGAAATTCCTCGCAGGAGGTAAGGAGAGCGGCCGCTGCCGCAAGTGCAATAATTATCCTTTTCATTGTGAGTCCTCCTTAGAATCTGAAATAAAGGTTCAACATATAGTTCACTCCCTGCATATAGAAATACTTGGAGTCGAACTTATAGTAGTTCTTGTAGTCCGCGCTCTTTATGAGACGTGTCTGCTCATAACCGCCGGTCCTTATATCCCTGTTGTTCAAGAGGTTCTTCGCCTCAAGAGAGAAACCGAAGTTGTAGGTTCTGCGGATATACCAGGACTTTCCGACGCTGAGGTTCATCACCACTGCCGGCTTGAACTTCTCCTGCGCGGTCATATAGTTGATTTCGCCCGGAGTGAGTCCGGCGTCAGTGTACTCACTGTTGAGAATCCAGCTCTTAGCGTGCTCTGCAACCATATCGTCGTAGAGTTTGTTGTTAGGACCGGCTGCCGCCTTGATTGTCCTGTAGAGCGGGTTCATATCAAGATAGGAGTTCGCATAGACATTGGCTCCGAGAGTGAAGAACCAGTATGAACGGGTCCTGTAGTTGAGAGCGAGGTTTGCAGCGAGCTGCGGTGTCGAAGGAACGTGGTGTTTCTGAATCTTCTCTACCACATAGTTGCCGTCCTCGTCAACTTCGAAACAATCATTAGGGATGATTGTGGAGTTCGCAGGAATCTCGGCATCTGCCCTAAGCTTGTAGACAGGGCTGCTTGCCCAGTAGGTTATAGGCTTGCCGTAGGAATCTGCCACGATTTCAGAGCTGTTGTCCACTGTCTGATACATTGTCGGAGTGGAGGTGTAGATGTATTGGCCCCAGCTCAGAGCACCCTGAAGGTTGAGTCCGGTCACTCCCAACGGAAGTTTGAATCCGAGTTCAAGTCCGAGATGACGCTGGTCGATGCCTGTCATCGCAAAGTTGGTGAAGGAGTGCTGTGAGTCGTCGTAGAAAGACTTCATCACTGACTGGTCCATAATCTGAGTCACAAATCCGGTAAGACGAAGGTCGTAGCCGTTGTTGCTCAACTGGTAGTTGATGTCGGCAGAGACGGTCTTGGTGGTGGTGAGATTAGGAATCAGAGAGTTACGTGTTCTCGGAGAAAGGAAGGACTGGTTGAAAGTCGGAGCATCGTTGAAGAAGCCGACATTTGCGAAGAAACGGTGTCCTCCGGTGAGAATATACTCAGCGTGAGCCTTCACGGAATAGGTGAGGAATGTGGAAACCTTTGACTTGCCCTTCGATGTGATGACCTCTTCGGTAATCGGGTCATAGGTGGTGAGTTTCAACGGGTTGCCGTTGATATCCTTGACGATGATTTCGTTGAACTCATTGCGGATTGCATTTGACCCGCCATCCCAAGCCGTAGGGAGCGACTGCTCTGTGTCGAGACCTGCAAAAAGGCCCTTGCGCACCAGACCCTCTCTCCAGAATGAGGAGAATCCGAGTTTCGCACCGACATTTGCCTTGAAGTTTCCGAGGTCGAAACGTCCGTCAGCCCAGAGATTGCCGTTGCGCACCTGTGCGTAGTAGTCGTAGCCGTATCTTCCACCCTTTCCGATCTGTTTTGCCTCGCCGTTTGCAATCCACCAGTCGAGATCGTTCTGAATCATCGCTTCAGAGAATGCAAAATCGCGCTCCGCGAAGTTGTCGGTGTTGAGATAGTACTCACCTCCGAGAAGGTCCTTGATTTTCTTGTAGTACTCGGAACGGTTGATTTTCGCGTTGAGACCTCCGTTGAGAGTGAACCAACTGTTGGCGCTCCATTTCACATTTGCAGCCAAGTTGAAGTCGTGCTGGTCGACGCGGCGCTCTTCCTGGACATACTTTGAGCGGCCGTCGGCGGCGTTGTAGTTGATGTTGTAGAGACGGTCCCAGTCGAGGTGCTGAGTGTTCACATCAGTGCGCCAAGCCTCTCGGGCGTACTCATACTTGTCCATATTGTAGCGTCCCCAGTTGCTGTCTTCCATATAGAAGTAGCTCGGGAGGTTGCGGTAGTAGTCCGGACGCGGGTCTGCGGAGTCGTACCAGTCAAGGGCAGAATATCCGTTCTTTCCGGTCCTGTAGAGGAGAGTCACGCCGGCCTCAAGGTTCTCAAGAGGGTTTGCGGTGTATTTGAGGATGAACACAGGCTCGTGGGTGCTGCGTACACGGGAGTTACGGACCTTGCCGTTCTGATAACCCCAGTTGGAGTTGTACATATTGTAGCTGAACTCGCCATTTTTCTTCATCATATCATAAACTTCCTGTGTGGAAGCATTCTGTGCACCTCTTGAACCCGGAGTTGCGAATGCCATGAATGCAAGACGGTGTTCGTCGTTGAATTTCTTCTCCGCACCGAAGTAGTAGGCGAATGAACGGTAGTAGACACCCTTCACCCAGTCGTTACCTCCAAGACGTGCGGAAACATTGGCAGCAAATGACCATCCGTTGTCAAGCTCGCCGGAAGCGTAGTTCGCCATAAAACGAAGACGATAGAGAGCCGAGTTGCTCAGGAGGCTGAAACGCCATCCCGGACGCACAGATGCAGGGTTTGCGAGGATGTTGGTGACACCGTTGTAACCACCGAGGCTATAGTCGGAAGTCTCAGTTCCGATGGTGCTTTCCTTTGCCCTCATAGCTTCGTTGAGTCCGCTCCAGAGTGAGAAAGGCGAATAACCCGTCACAGCATCGTTCATCCTCACTCCGGCGAGAAGCACATCCTGGGTCTCATTGGCATATCCCCTATTCTTGAAACGTACGTCGCTGAATCCATATCCCACGATGTTATTGTAGGGGTCGTTGGCGCCGAAAAGGATTGCGGGAGCATCGGTATATCCCGAGTCTTCCATATCAAATTCGGCGAAATTGGAGTCATCAACTTCCGCAACTCTCTGTTCTGCAACAAGTGAGACAAAAATAAGGTCTTTCACATATCCCTCGACAGTGAGGTTGATGCGTGAAGAAATGAACCCTTCTGCGGAAACGGTCATCAGATAGTTTCCGTCTTCGAGGCCTTCGAAAATGAATGAACCGTCTGCGCGCGAGAAGTCATCGACAACGGCAACGGCATCTTTCACGATGGTGATGTGGGCATTTGTAATCGGAACACGTCCGGCGCGGTTGACAACTGTTCCCTTCACTCCACCAAGTCCGCCTGTCTGGGCGAAAACGGAGAGCGAGCAGAGCAGCGCCGCGAATGCCGCAAGAATTTTTTTCATCATATCTTATTATTAGTTTATATCAATTTTTGCATCCCATACTTGGATGGCGATGTCGTTATTTCCCAATAACAATATAAGTAGGGTAGTGATCGCTATATCCGCCCACAAAAGCCCCGTTTGAGAAGGTCCTGAACGGATAGCCCTTATACTGTCCCTTCTGGGTTGTCATCCAAGGGCGTTTGAACACCACTCCGTAGTATTCTTTGCCGTGATTTTTCGTCACCGGCTGAATCTTGAGCCCTCCATCCGGAGCGTGCGCAAGGTTGTAGTTGACAAGTTCGAGGTCGTAGATACTCCAGACTCCCTGGTAGCAGAGAGAACCGTAGCCAGCCTTGAGCATCGAAATGTAAGGAGAGAAAAACTCGGTCGGGGTCACATTTTCGAGGCGCTCCTGTCCGTGGAGATATTTCGCCATCGAGTCGTCGGTCGGGTTGTCGTTCATATCACCCATTGCGACGATTTTGATTCCGGGGTATTTCGCCTCCATCTCGCGTGAGTGATTGTAGATGATCTCGGCACCGCGGCTGCGTAAATTGCCGCCCTTGCCACCAATCCTCGACGGAAGGTGGGCGACATAGAATGCAAAGTGCTCACCTGCTATAAGTCCGTGAACCATAAGGATGTCACGGGTTTTGAAGTAGCTGGTGTCCGTGTCTGAAAAGTCGATGTCGGAATTGAAATCGAAAGGAATTGACTCACTGTCGAGGTAGGTGAACTGGTCCGGTTTGTAGAGCAGGGCCACATCAACGCCACGGCGGTCCGGGCTGTCGTAGTGGACAATCTGGTAGTTCGCATCAGCAATCTCAGGCTGGCTCACGAGGTCCTCGATGACGAGGCGGTTTTCAATCTCGGAGATTCCAAGTATGGTGTGCCAGCGTTTGTTGTTGTCGGCCATCGAACGGATGACTTTCGCCATGTTGTGGAGTTTTTTCTCATACTTCGCCTGCGTCCACTTGTTCTTTCCTTCCGGAAGGAATTCGCTGTCGTTCTTGACAGGGTCGTCGTAGATGTCAAAAAGGTTCTCGAGATTGTAGAACCCGATGACGTAGTTCTGCTGAGTTTTCTGCGCCGATGCCGAAAGGGACATCAGAAGCAGGAGAGCAGCAACTATAAATGAACGTTTCATATCCTTTGTCTGTCGTTTATGTTTATTATATTAGTGTTTAATGCCTTATGTGGAAGATGCCTGCTGCTACAAAGGCCAGGTATTGACAGTTGGAGCCTTCGCCTCTATTTCCGCAGCCTTTGCGTCTCCTACCTTCGCCGGAAGATTCACGAACAGGTCGATGCCAAGCTTTTCCTCAAGGGCAGCGATGGACATCATGTCGCTTTCATCGACAGTGCGGCGAGGGTCAGTTCCGTGGTCGAGCCAGATTGCACAGGCGGAGTAACCCGAAGACCGGCTGTAGCGCAGGAGAGCTTTGTAGTAGGCAGTAGGGACGGTGACGTATGGACCGCTTCTGCCAGCCTGTCGCGAAGAAGTGCTTCCATTTACCACACAACCGGTTACAACGTAGAGGGTGTCTGTCGCCGAGTTCAGCGAGTTTGCCCACGAGCGTACTGTGCCCTCAAGCTTCGCCCAGATATTCTGATTGAACTGGCTGCGCTGGGGCGTCATATTAGTCGGGTAGAATGTCTGGACATTGCCGTCAAGATAGAGTCTGTCGGCAGATGGCAGCTGATGACCGCGGTCATACCCGCGTCCAAATCCGCCGTTCCAAGTGTTGGCTTGTTCCGACCGTGGAATGAGCGGGTCAAAGATGTCCCACTTGTTCGTCCTATCGCCACCCCCAATGAGTCCCTTGTTCAGCGGGTAGGCCACCCAAAGAGCCAGATGTTCCGTGCTACTCCAGTAGAAGGAGTAGTTGCGAACTCTCTTGCTTCCGGTCGTCATGCTATGCCAAGCCCAAAGCAGCCCGTCACCGGATTTGGTCTCCGGGAGTTCCATCCAACCGCAGGATGTCGCATCGGCCTTTCCACCGTCAGGCCCGGCGCCGTCCGCAGTTTGGATGAAGCAGATTTCTTTGGAATCATTTAATGTGGAGATGATGATGTAGAGTTTGCGGGCTTCGTTTGAGGGGTTTGCGTCGTAACTGAGTTTGATATTGCTCTTGTAGCCGGTGCCCGAGTCGTGACTGAGCTTCGCCCAAGACTCTTTCCCATCGAAATCCAAATCCAAAATCCAAGTGCCGGATGCCCGCACGACCACAGAGACTTCACCGGCTTCCTTGCCGGCACTCTCCGGGTTGAGTGTCAGGGAAAGTTCAGAATTTTTCTTTACTCCAATGGGGTCGCAGGCTACAATCAGCACCACAAACGCCACAAAAGCGAAAATTCTGCTGATTGACTTTGTCCAATTGACGTTCATCAAAATGTTTTCTATTATTGTGAGTTAAGGGAAGCCCGCCTTGAGAGCGGGTTTCCCTTATAGACAAGTATTCTGTTCTATCGAATATTACTCAATGGAAAATTTAGCCGACTTGAACTGGAAAAACTTATTTTTATCTCCAGAGACAGAAACATTATACACAAAACGATAATATTTTCCCGTCCAATCGGCATCTGAATTGAATGTGGTTTTGCCATTAGCAACAAAATCACCTTTGAGAGTGGAAACGGCATTTGCACCGGTCTTCGCATCGTCTGCACTATTATGGACTGTAAGAGTTATAGAGTTTACAGTAATATCATTAGCTGTTCCGTGCTCAACAACAATCTTCACTATCTTTGAAGCAAGCGCTGTTTTGCTATACAACACCCTATCAACCTTATCTAATGATTTGCCACCCATACGCCAAGGATTTATTGTTGAATTTCCTGTAAAATTCCACACGACCTTGTTCACTTCGATATCGCAATCCTTGGCATAGCCATTATTCGTACCCTTTACTGTCGCTGTACTTAATTCGTATCCACCTTCTACTGTAGGATCTGTTGGTTCCGGTGTCGGGCCTACAGGTTCAGTTGTTCCCTCATCCTTAACAAGGACATTCTTGATTTCCCATGTACCACTTTCGCCATCTTTGGAGGTGTAAACAAATGCAATCTTAACCTTTGAACCAAGATAAGCCTTAAGGTCAATGCTTCCAGAAGAAACAAAGGTCCAATCCTTACCGGACGGCCAAGTCGGAATAGTGAGATTATCCCAAGTCGTTCCATCCTTAGAGATCTTTACTGACACAAAATCAGCCACATTTTTGTCGGCTGGGAACTTGTTTGCAGCATGCTCGAATGTAAGGAATGCTGCTTTTTCTGAAGTCAAGTCAATCTCCGGAGAAATGAGCCAACTTTCTGAAGCCAGATTTTTACCGTCAATATAAGCCGATGCTTTCATTCCATATTTTGCACCGCCCCATGTCCAGACATAAGTTGCACCCGCAGGAAGTTTCTTGTCTTCAATGGTAAATTTGCCCTGACTTGCAGAGAATGTCTCAGAGAAAATTGCTCCTTCTGGAGTAGGCTCCGGACCAGGGGTCGGAGTTGTGCCCCCACCGAGTTCTACACCCTTTGAGAAGTCGATTGCAGTTCCTGCAGCAGCAGCTTTTGAAAGATTTACATCATCCAATGCATAAGCACTGTTCCCAGCGTAAGTCTGTGCAAAATGAATGTAAAGTTTCTGTGTGCCTGCAGGAAGGGTGAATGTAGACGAAGCCAAATCCCATCTCTTGACAGGGTTGGTTCCCTTAGCGAAAGCATAATCAAGAGCCACCCATTTCTGTCCGTCATTACTGATATAGACAGGGAACTCTTCCGGTTTAAATGTATTGTCAATCTCCTTACCAGGAGTATACTCATTGCGTTCAGCGCCAAATGAAAGAGTAAAATTCACGTCATCTGCCGGGAGAGTGATGTTGTTAATCTGAAGAGATGAAGACTTTGAAAACCAGATGTAGTTTGTACCCGAACCTGCATAATCAGAAAACTCTCCATTTGATTGACCTTTATCATTAGTCCTCGGACTTAAACCGCTCACTTTATATTCAACAGTTGCAATGCCTGAGCCTTTCTCATTTTTCCAGCATTCTGTTTGGTCACAGTAAGGCCATTTATTATCACTGTTCTTTGCCGCAGCCGTCTTGTCAAAGTTGTTGAAGTAAACATAAGCATCTTCCTGTGCACCAGAACCTTTCTGGGAAACTTTAAAAGTCTTCTTCACACCGACCATGCGAACAGTGAACTCAAGAGACCTATCGAAGCTGGTATTCGACTCTACAGTCACTTTGATTTCCGTGTCTGAAGCCTTCTCTGCCTTCACCCACGCGGTCTTGTCTCCGTCGACTACAGACCACTCGCGGTTTGCCTCAACGGCAACAGTCTGAGTGCCGCCAGCGATCTCAAACGTGAGTTCGGTAGGATTGAGCGTCAGTGACGGCTTGTCAGATGACGGATCCTCATTCTTGTTGCAGGCAACAGCTACTGAAGCCATCGCGAGCACTGAAAGGAATAAATGTTTGATTTTCATTGTATTTGTGTTTATTTGGTTTGACTTTATTTCACTATGTACCAATAAATCTTCCACAAATATGGGAAAGTTATACATAGTCTTGAAAATCGCTACAAATTTAAGGCAATAAATGACATTTACAAAGACTATCTCAAAATTTGCTTAAACTTTCACATTTTCGTAACACCACATTGTCAGTATCGCTCACCGTCCTTCTCTGGAACAGCATCACGACAAAAACCCTTATATCCACAAACAGGATTAAGAATCAGTCTCTGGAAGTTTCAGAAAACCCTCCCCATCCATAAGCCGGTCAAAATCGGACTGAAAGAGGCGGTCCTGGATGACGCGATATTTCTCGAATTCTGATTCGGCGTATTCTTTGGCATATTCTGCGGAGACACGGCCGGCATCGTCAAGGACAGGACGGTCATCGCCTTCCAGAAACTTGTCGATGCGGGTAGCCCAATCTTCCATCGTCATGGGGATGTGGCGCTTGGCACGTTCTTCTGCGAGATCCAGGAATGCACTCACAATGCGGCCCATTGATTCCAACTCGTTCTCTTTGAGATAATTCTTTGCGATGGAGACATCGGATTTGAGAATCTTGCCTCGTGGAGATTTTGCCCAAGTAGTGAGCCCCATGTGCTCCTTCTCTGCATTGGCTCGCTCGACAATCAGTTCGGCGGCAGTGTGACCATGGACTGCATAGTGCATCTTGTTCTGAACCTTCTTGAAAAAGATACGGGTAGTTGGCGCATCCGGATTGTAGTCGATGGCAGTAGCGTAAATATCAGTAATCTTCTGGTAGAAGCGACGTTCGCTAAGTCGGATTTCCCGGATTTCTTCTAGGAGTTGCTCGAAGTAGTCGACGTTCAAGAAAGTGCCGTTCTCCATCCTCTGTTTGTCGATAACGTAGCCTCGTATGGCGAATTGCCGGAGGACATTGGTACACCACTGGCGGAACTGGGTGGCTCTCACAGAATTGACGCGATAGCCAACAGAGATAACAGCATCAAGATTGTAGTATTTCACCTGGTAGTTTTTCCCGTCTGCGGCAGTCTGTCGGAATTTCCGACAAACTGAATCTTCAGCCAGTTCACCGCTGGCAAATATGTTCTGCAAGTGCTCAGCTATGGTAGAACGACCCTTGTTGAAGAGCAAGGAAATGGCATCCTGAGTGAGCCAGAGAGTTTCATCAGAATATAGCAGTTGGACGCCATCCTCCCTGTTTTCAAGTTGGAAGATGAGGAATTCAGCGGTGCTGTTGCGTATGGTGAGGTTCTTTTCCATGATGTTCAATTATTTGGTAAGTGCCTGGTACATCTTTCCTTGGTGATAGTCTTGACCGGCTACTCGAAATTCATGATCTTGATGGGGTTGTCGATGCCTAAGACAGTGTGCAGCAGGTCTATCCAGAACGCTGGGTTTCTCTCTTCTCATAGCCCTTGTCGGAGCATTCCTGAGAAAGGCTTTCGCTGCTTGCTTTTTGGTATTGGTTGATGCCATAGTGGTCGGTGCGTCTATAAAACTTTCAAATTTAGCGATTTTTTGTAACATTTGGATGCAAAGGCTCTCTTGGGATTCCGTCATCAGTACTCCTCCGGCATATCAAAAAAAAGACGACACCTCAGTTTGGGTCTGAGATGCCGTTTTTCCAAATGTATCTTTATGTCAAGATGTTGCAAAGATAAAAAAACTTTTTCAAAGACGAATAAAGTTTTCTTTTTTTACATCACCAAACCATAAAGCAAAAAACGAGTCAGGCACGATATTACCTAACTCGCTTTGCGGACTTTAACGTTCCGCGGCATCCAGTCTTTCCCTGTAACCCGTTTACAACGGATTCCTATGCAAAGTTAACGCATTAGAGATAAAAAAACAAAGCCTATTTCTTAATTTGCCTAAACTCCACATTTTCTTGGCACTTCACAGCGACTTCCACCTATAAAAACAAAGGAGCTGCCCAAGGACAGCTCCCGACCGGAGGGGAAACAGAGCACCCGTCACGGATGCTATCTCAGTCTGTCACTACCGCGCGGTCCAAACACGACGATAGTGCGACCGGACTTTCTCAACCTTGCCTCTGCGGACACGGGTGTAACCCTTGACCTTGACAAGGACGGGCATTCCGATTCCTATCAGAATCAGGATGCCGACTACTGAACGATCTTTTCTTTGCATAAAATTTACAATCACTTAATTGTAAAAGATCTTCTTGGGGCATCCGCATTCTACGTTCTCCGGTATTATATAAAAAAGCACCTCAGTTTGGACCTGAGATGCCTTCTTTATGATTGTAATTATTTTTATGCGATGCAAAGATAAAAAACATTTTCAAAAAAATGATAAATATTTCGTAACTTTTTGCACGTCAATAATAAACATGGCCATAAAGCAAAAAACGAGTCAGGCACGATATAACCTAACTCGCTTTGCGGACTTTAACGTTCCGCGGCATCCAGTCTTTCCCTGTCATCTGTTTACGACAAATGACAACGCAAAGTTAACTCATTCTGCGACAAATGCAAAGTAATGAGCCTCGTTTTATACAGAATCACACGCCCACGAAACATCGAAGACACGTCTAACTCGGCCGATTTCGTTCAATAATCCGGAAATCGGCCGGATAAATCTCCCTTTATTCAGCCGATTTCGGCAAAATTTTGAGAAATCGGCTGAATAAGGGGAATATGTCTACAAGGTGACGGTGGACATAGACGGAGGAAGCTCGCCGCTTGAGGCCCAGTACGAAGGCTTCGGTCCCATCTCAAACTCAAGTGTGCCACCGTTCACAATCTCGCTATGACGGAGCCAGCAGCGGTCGAGAGGCTTTCCGTTCAGCCTCGCGCTCTGGATGTAGATGTTCCTGTCGGAGGTCTTCTTCGCGAGTATGGTCAGTTCCTTACCGTCTTCCATCTTTAGGACAGTCTTCGGGAACACAGGGCTGGAAATCAGATAGACATCCTGGCCGGCATTCGGATAGAACCCGAGACAATGGAAGGCATACCATGCGCCCATCGAGCCGGAGTCGTCGTTGCCAGGGACTCCGTCACGCGCGGAAGTGTACTGGGTGTCGAGTATCCGGCGGACTATCTTCGCTGTCTTGTATGGTTGGTTTACATAAGCGTACATCGAAGGAACTAGGAAGCACGGCTCATTGGAAATCTGGCAGAGACCTACCAGCTTGGTGTAGAACAGCAGTTCGTCCCTCTTGCCCGGGAACGACTCGCGAAAATAGGTGTCAAGCCTTTCGATAAACTTCTCGCGGCCACCCATCATACCGATAAGCGCATTAACGTCATGAGGCACATAAAATGACAGTTCCCATGAAAATGTCTCATAGAATTGGTGGTCGAACGAGCCGGAAGAAAACACCGTGAATTCCGGATCCGAGAGCCATGTCCCGTCACCGTTTCGAGGCCATGCAAATCCGGAAAACCCGAAACTGCTGATTTCCGGATTCCATAGATTTTTCCAGTTTGACGCCTTTTCAAGGTACTTTTTGTAAACATCCTCCTTGCCGAGCCCTTTTGCGAGGACAGCAATCGCATAGTCATTCGCGGAGTATTCGAATGTGCGGGAGCAACCTCTCTCATAGTTTGTAGAGACATATCCGAGTTTGTTATAATCCGGAAGCCCACCGCGTCCGTACTGTCTTTCATCGTCTCCAGGAGGCACCGTCGCGTTCTTTATCATGGCATCAAGGGCCTTTTCGTAGTCTACATTGCGTATGCCCTTCACGTACGCGTCTGCAACGAGCATATCGCAGTTGGAACCGCCCTGTGTACGTCCGGTAGAGTGGCTTGAACGCGCGTCAGGCATATATTTGTCATTCTCGTAAATGTCCACGAGCGACTGCACCATGTCACCGCCAATTGTCGGGCGGAATATATTAATGAACGGATGCGTCGCACGGAATGTGTCCCAAATCGCGTGATAGTCACCATAATATGGAGACGACGTTTTCCACACTGGGTTTTCCCCGCTGTAGTCAGATGGTTGGAGAAATATACGGTACATCGAAGAGTAGAATATCTTCATCCTGTCATCGTCAGAACTCTCCACGTCCACCTGAGATAATATGCCATTCCATTTGTCTACAGCCTCGGCCCTCGTGTCCTCAATGTTCCATGTCCCGAGCTCCATCGCGTTCTCACGAGCCTTGTTGTAGCCCATGTATGAGATTCCGACTTTGACACGAACCTTGTCGCCGGCATTGGTGCTGTAGCTGAACCATGCTCCGCATTTCGTATTATGGTCTGCCTGACAACGTTTTCCGGGCTCTTTCTTTCCCTCTGTCCATGTCCCGAAAGAGTCTGCTGCGCGGTCAAAGTCAGCGTAGAAATAGACAGTGTAAGCCTTTGAATAGTTCCACCCGTTGCGGATTCTGGTATAGCCCTGAATCTCGTGATCGGACAAGATCGTGACTTCTGAGCCTACGAACTCCTGCATCTCTATGGATGCCAGGAATTTGCCCAAATCGACGAAGACATTGGAACTTTCCGATTTCGGAAACGTGTATTCGTGAAATCCGGCGTGGGCGGACGCTGAGAGACGCGCGGAGACGTCCCAACGGTCAAGGTTTACTGAGAACATCCCGACTTCGGCCCTTTCGCCGGAATATGGGGAGGCGTAGTCATTCGGATCGAGTTCACCTGTGGAGGCCATGAACAGCACATTGCCGTACTTGCAACCGCCACCTGAACCGTTGAGATGAGTGTGGCTGAAGCCAACGATGTCGGTGTCCTTCTGCCAGCCGGCATTCTCTGTGAGATTGTTGCAGTCCGGACCGAGCTTTACCATTCCGAACGGGACGCAAGCGCCGCAGAACGCATATCCGCCACCATCAGCTCCGATGAACGGATCAACATATTTCGTGTAGTCCTTCGGTGCCGCGGTCATTCCCAACGGAACAAGCAGGGACACTACCACCAAGAAGTTTCTTATTTTCATATTTATCTTGTTTCTGAGTAAGCGTTAAAAAAATCTGTATCAGATTTATGAGGATATTTGGAAGAAGTACTGGGAAGGGCATGGTGAACGTCCTCCCCTTTCTGTCAGAAGTTACCTGGAGTTGTCTGAGCCCACCTGTCAGTACGGAACGGAAGTGCAGGAAGTTTAGCGCCATTGTAGAGATTACTGTCCGGATAGTTTGCCCAACCATAGCGGACTGCTACAGGGAAACGGACTTCTGGGCAGCTCACGACTACGGAATCCCCGTCTATGCGGGCCTCGGCCTTGTGAAAGACACGATCACCGCCTGCAATCCAGAAACCGCGAAGCGATTCGGCAGCAGAGGTTGCCGGTGCGGCATTTGTGCCGTCCATGGCGACAAGTCCGCCGTCGCAGCAGTCGAAATGAACCCGGATTGAGGAGCCTTCGGTCTCATATCCACAGAAGACAGGGCCCGAATAGGGAATGTCCATCCCATAGGCGCCGTGAAGAGCATTGAGAGCGAGGCGTTTGCCTACATCATATTTATTCTTCGGATGTATGTCATATTCGTCCCCGACATCTGTCAACACGGCAAGTCCCACGCTCCGCAGATGAAGAGCATCTGCCTGTGATTCGCGGAGATATGCCCAGTCGAAGTCCTCAGCCACCTTCTGCACCGGGAAAAGGGATGCGAGCTGCGCGATGTAGAACGGGAAGTCGTAGCCCCACTTTGTACGCCAGTCACGGATAAGTAGCTGGAGGAGATAGGAATACTGCTCGTGCATGGCAGTGTTGGACTCGCCCTGATACCATATCGCGCCCTTGATGTGGTAGCCCACAAGCGGGTTTATCATCGCGTTGTAGAGCACGCTTGGCATGAAAGGGTTGCCGTCAATCTTGTCCGGGAAACGAGGTATGTCGCTGTATTTTCTGGTACACTTGATCTGCCATTTCCCAGAAAGCGAGATGCTCTGCCTGCCGCAACTGAGCCTGATTCTGTCAGGACGGCCGTTGAAGCCGGCATAGCCGACAATATCGACGATGCGGACGCTGATTGTGGCCTTGCCGGCCTTCACGAGTTTGCCGGGAACCGTATAGCGGCGCATCGTAGAACAGCCCTCAGTGTGGCCGATTTCAACTCCGTCAAAGTAGGTGAAGTCGTGGTCATCAATTGTCTCAAGGTCCATGGACAGAGTCTTTCCTGCCCATGAGCGAGGGATGTCGATAGTTTTACGCATCCAAATGATGCCGTCTTCGTTGATGCCCTGATATTCAATGTAACCGGGAACTTCCACTTCCGACCATCCGTCTTCCGTAAGGTCGGTTATGCTATTGCCATTGCTTATTGCATTGCACCATTCGGCGACACGCGCATTATAGATGGCATCTCTTTCGGCACGGGACGCCGGCAGAGCTTCCTGCTCCGCGATGGCCGCCTTGAAGTCCGGGAGAGTAGAGAGGGACTCCTTGCTCACCCAGTTTTCAGCGTATGTCGCGCCCCATGCGGATTCGATGAGACCGACAGGGACACCAAGACTGTCCGCAAGATGGCGGCCAAAATAGTAGCCCACACAAGAGAAATCGAAAAGCGCATCCCGGCTGCATACTTCCCAGCCGCCATAACGGACTGCAGCCTCCGATTCCGGCTCGAATGATGTCCTATTGTCGATGTGGAGGAAGCGGATGTTCCCACGTCCGGAGGCATCGTCCAGAGTCTTCTCGTAGCCGTAGGGCTGGTCAGAGAAGCGGTATTCCATATTGGATTGTCCGGAACACAACCAAACTTCGCCGATGAGAACATCGTTCAGCATGAGTTTCTTGCCGTCACTTATCGTTATGCTGTAGGGGCCGCCTGCAGAAGGAGTGTCAATATCCACCCGCCACTTTCCATTCACGTCAGACCTGGCAGTGTAGATTTTTCCGTCCCATGACGGCATGACACAGACATCGGTCAGAGGCCTTGCCTCTCCCCAAAGTCCTGTCGTCGAATTCTGCTGGAGTACCATGTGGTCACCGAATATCCCCGGCAGCGTAATCTTGGCACCGAGAGACGCGGGCACAAGCAGAGAGAGCAGCGCAAATGCTTTTATACAGATGTTTTTAATATTCATCATAATCTTTCGAAATATATTTCTGAGAACATTCAACCCCTATTTCATTAGTGTCTTGATGCCTTCCACAGCCTTAGGGTTGGGACTTGAGCCGTTGTTGTTGCCGATGACGTTCGTGCAGACATTCACATAACGGCACCTGTCAATTCTGAGTCCGCTGCTGATTCCGCTCGCCCAATTCGCCGGAGCCGAATCCTCGCCTATCGCCCACTCCGAAACGGCCCAATAGGGAGCGTCCGATTTTTGGAGCAGTCCCATGGCGTAGGAGAAGTTCGAAGCGTCGGCAGCATCCGAGAGATAAAAGCTCCATGAAGGACAACTTTTCGGATTAAGAGCCGCGTCGAGGTCGTTGTCACAGCCGCCGGCATGTGTAAAGATTTTCTCACGAGTGAATGAATATCCGTCAGTGAGAGAACAAAGCCAGTCGGTAAACTTCGCCTCAACCTTGGCGATATCCTCGCCGGTTACGGTACCGGATGTTCTAATTCCAGAATAGGTCAGGGCAGCGTAACCGATGGTCTGCACTCCCCTGCTTGGTTTGAGGTACATGTTGATGCCCGTCTGCGGATCATCCTTTATATCTTTGTCATAGAGATCGTTCCCGTTCGGATAGTACCAGTTGTTCACCCCGAGGGCAAGTTCGCCGACTACCTTAACGCCTACAAGAAGATATTTTTTCTCATCAGGCAGTCCCTTGTACCAATCGTCGATAATGGTGAGGTAACGTTTGAAGCGCTGTGCTACTGCAGCCTGATATTTAGGGCCAAATAGGTTGGCCATAGGCGCAAGACGGCATTGCATGCCCCAGTTTAGCCAGCCGATTTTCACAGCATGCTCACTGCCCCAATCGTACCACTCCACGTTCTCGCGGTTTTCCTGGTTGTAGTTCGGTTTGGCAGGATCGAACCAGTTCCAGATGTCCGTTGCCGTGTCCCAGAAGGTTATCGGATCAAAGTTGAACAGCACCGGGCAGTCATATTGCTCGGCATCTGCGATGTGACGGCGAATTATGTCATCGAATTCAGCCTCCGGACGTTCAAACATGAACATCAGCACACTTGCTCCGGCACACACATCCTTCCCCACAGGTGTTCCGAATGTCGCCGTAATGGCAGATTCGTTGTACTTCCATGAGTAGTCATTGATGAGGACATATTGTTTAGGACCTGCCCACCAACGCGCGACGAGCGTTATATCCTTTGTCACGGGAGTGGACTTGAAATTGAACTTCAGTCCGGTAGAGGTGTACCATCCGGAGAATGTGTACCCGTCTTTTGTCGGAGTGACGGACGGTTCGGCTATTGTCTTTCCCTTTTCCACAGTTACGGCCTCAGGAACCGGCGTACCGCCGTCCGTATCGAACGAGACCGTTAGCATTCCGGACTTTACGTCCTCTTTCTCGGAGCAGCCGACAAGCAAGGCAAGAGCCGCAAGCGGCAGCAGCATTTTCTTTAGAAATCTCATAGCAATATGGATAAAAATTAAAACCTCTCCTTTATTGCCTCGACGGCGCCTTCGTTCACCTTCATACTGCCATCGGAATTTTTCCCGAAGATTGTCCCGTAGTTGAAGAGGGATATGAAACGGCAGCCTGGGATGGAGTAGCAGTTCCGGAGCGCTGCATCCCATTCTTCCCTTGACTTTCCTTCTCCTATGTTCCACTCGGAGCAGCCCCAATAAGGAGCATCGGACATCGGAAGGTAATCCGTGACCTGAACGCACTTTGACGGGTCCATAGCCTCGTCCCAATAGAAGGACCATGTCGGGCAGCTATTCTTCTGCACAGCGGCGGCAAGGTCATCGCCGGCACCGCCCGAATGAGAGAAGAGTTTTTCACGCGGTATGCCATAGCCCTGAACGATGTCTGCAATGAATTCGGCATATTTCGCCTCGATTGCGTATATATCCTCAGACTTGATCTCCCCTGATGTCTTCATCCCGGAATAAGTGAGCGCAGCATACCCGAGCTGCCCGACTCCGCGGGAAGGCATGTCCTTCATGTCGATTCCGGTCTTCGGATCGTTCTCCTTCGGAAGGTCGTAGAGGGAGTTACCGTCAGGATAGTACCAGTTGTTCACCCCGAATCCGAGTTCACCGGTAATCTTCACGCCGCCGAGAAGGTACTTGCGATCTCTCGGCAGCGACTTATACCACTCGGAAGTCCAACTCATGAACTTGCCCATACGCTCTCTCACCGCTGCCTGATACTTGGGGCTGAAGAGGTTGGCCATCGGCTTGAGACGAATCTGCGACCCCCAGTTGAGCCAACCGATTTTCACGGCATGCTCGCTGCCCCAGTCGTACCACTCCACGTTCTCGCGGTTTGCCGGATCGTATCCCGGTTTCGCCGGGTCCCACCAGTTCCACAGTTCCGGAACCCCGTCCCAAAACGTCACGGCGTCAAGCTCCACGAGTACGGGAATATCATATTTTTCGGACTCCTCAAAATGCTTCTTGAGCATTGCCTCATACTCATCCATAGGACGGTCGAAGATGTACATCAGAATAGCGTTGCCAACCATCAAGTTGTTGCCCTTTTGCGGGCCGAAATACTCGTTGAGCGTCTTGTAATCGTAGTTCCAGCAGTAGTCGTTAAAGAAAAAGTAGTTCTCCGGCTCAGACTTCCCGCAGGAGAGAACGGCCAGTCCGCAGAGCAGAAGAAGAGATTTTTTAAGGAAATTCATTCTGTCAGAGTTTATTTTTGTTTTCCGTTACACATTATGCGATTCAGAAACGGTCCTTTTGGACTTCCCGTATGCCCTGCACTGCGGCATCGTTTATCGAGCTGCCGTTATTGTTGCCGATTACGTTGGTATAGATCGACACGAACCGGCAGCGATCTACGGCCAAAGTGTTGCGCAGAGCCTGTGCCCATTCGGACGCAGAACCACTGATGGCCCATTCGGCAGCACCCCACGCCGGAGCATCGGACTTCTTTATGAGGTTCATGCAGTACGGGGAATTAATCTGAGGGTTCATGGCCTCGGAATAATAGAGACTCCATGAGGGACACACCTTGTCATTGCAGCATACTGACAGATCTCCGTCGGCGCCGCCGGCGTGCGCGAATACCTTGTCACGCGGGAAACCATACTCAAGGGCGATGTCGCTCACGAAAAGGGTGAAGCGGCGGCTGAGCTCCTCGATGTCTGACGGAGTGATGGTGCCCTCGGTCTTGATGCCGGCACTTTTAACGCCTGCATAGCCTATCGTCGATATAGCACCCGGCTGTCCGGCGCCCACCGCACTACGGCTCGGCTTGTTCCACATGTTGAGGCCAGTCGTCGGATCATCCTCCTTCGGACGGTCATAGAGGTCATTGCCTCCGGTGTAGTACCAGTTGTTCAGCCCGACGCAGAGCTCACCAGTGATTTTTACTCCTCCCAAAAGATATTTCTTATTGTCAGGCAATGCTTTGTACCAGTTTGCCACCGTGCCGAGCATAGCGGTCATACGTTCACGCACAGCCGCCTGATATTTGGGACTGAAAAGATTAGCCATAGGCTTGAGGCGAATCTGCGAGCCCCAGTTGAGCCAACCGATCTTCACAGCGTCCTCGCTTGACCACGAGGTCCACTCGACATTTTCCCTATTCGCGTCATCAAACCCGGCGATTCCTCTGTCAAACCAGTTCCAGAGTTCAGGGACGCCGTCCCAGAAAGTCACCGGATCAAGTTGGATAAGGAGAGGAATTTCCTGCGACTCCGCCTCTACGAGGTGCTTTTTGAGAGTCGTGAGATGCTTTTCAAGAGGACGCTCGAAGATGTAGAAGAGAACAGACTGCCCAATGGCCAAATCATTGCCCACCGAAGTTCCGAAGGTGCCGCGCACCGCGCTTTCGAGGTAGGACCAGTCGTAGTCATTGATGAAGACGTATTTCTTCGGACCTGCCCAATACTTTGCATACAGGGTCATATCCTTCGACACCGGAGTCGACTTGAAACTATATTTAAGCCCCGTAGAGGTGTACCACCCGCTGAAAGTCGTACCTTCCTTTTCCGGGACGACGGCAGGTTCCTCAACGAATCCTCCTTTCTTTACGACTTGAGGCTCGGGGACAGGAAGTCCGCCATTGGTCTCGAATGTGATGGTAAACCCGTCTGTCTGACCCGAATCAGGTCCTTCCGCTTTATTGCAGGAAGGGGGCGACTAAAAAGTAATTTAGTCGCTCTTTTTTTGTTTTTCGGGTGATATAT
>ENA-OUQC01000085-OUQC01000085.1-human-gut-metagenome-genome-assembly--contig:-NODE-85-length-91053-cov-9.873470_pt1 | contig 91053 bp, 65 predicted proteins | sample MGYA00237942_ERZ548815 | MGnify/ENA primary metagenome ERZ548815 (study PRJEB26490, sample SAMN05194722) | human gut metagenome | biome: terrestrial biome; feature: human-associated habitat; material...
TAATAGGGGTCGCAGACGTTAGTCTGCGGGGGTTAGGAAGTCCGGAGGAGGGGGAGCAAAAGACTTTTTGGTCACCCTCTTCTAAAACAAAGGCTCGGGAGCACAACTGTTCCCGAGCCTTTGTTGAAAACGGACGAAACTGAACCGGCGGCTATCTGAGTCTGTCGACCTTGAGATTGCCCATATTAAGTCCCCAACATCCGTTTTTGATAAGGAAGTCAGGAAGATGCTTAAAGATGGAGAATAAAGTATGTGCCTTACCGCCGCAACAGTTCGCCTATTGCAAGATGGAGGTCGCGATAGGTTGCTTCGAAATCCCCTGTGTACCAAGGGTCTGCGACATCTCGCGTTTCGCCGGCAACGGACATCAGCATAGTAATCTTAGCCTCAGGATCGGGCATCATCCTGCCCAACCACCTCCGGTTGTTACTATCCATAATGTAAATCTCGTCATAGTAGGCATAGTCAGAGGGAGTTATGCGCCTTGCACCACGCGGAGAAAACGGAATCCCGTGCCGGCGCAGGCAAGCTTTTGCCGGAGGATATACATCGTTCCCGATTTCCTCCGTTGATGTCGCCGCCGATGCAATCTCAAATTCCTCCTCTCTTCCCTCGTCCGCGACCATCTTCTTCATAATAAACTCAGCCATAGGACTGCGGCAAATATTTCCGTGGCATACAAAAAGTATCTTTCTCATACTTAAACTATTGCGAGTAAAATATTATGTAATTATGTTCTCTGATTTATCTTAAATGAAAGAGCCGTGCCTCATCTTCAATAATTTAGAACTTATTAGTACAAAAACGTGAAAAACTCAGAAAAATCAGTTCCTATTTTCCACAGATTTCATCGGAAGTTCATTTCCTGTCCAGATGTTGTAGTTCAAATCCACCAGCTTTTCACGAGTGTATGTTCTTGGTCTGAACTTCGTTGTCTTGACCGATTTAAACTTTCCATCTAAACCAATTTCATAAGTCGTATCGACTCTGTTCGCCGTGAATGAAGTGAAGGTTCCCAGCGGAATGGATTCCGACGCGGTAGGCTGCAGACTATATACGATTACTTTTGCATCCTCTGTTATCTTGTACTGTACTACAGGTATATATTCACCTTTATTGCCTACAATCATGACCCCGACAAGCAACTGGTCATAAATCTGCCCATCCGGAGTCACCACGAGCAGTACGTCAGTCTTATAATCGGTGACACCTCCCAAAGAAACCAGAAGCAAACGTTTATCGGTATCCGGAAGAAGAAACTGAAAAGCCGATTCCGGCAATTCTGCATCATACATGCAAGCATTGTCCCATTGCGTAAGTTGTACATTCGTGTAAAGACGGTCGTCAAATTCAAATCCACTAATTTTTATGTACGACGCCCCCTTGTCCCTAAATATATTCTTGTACCCAACAAATGGGAGCGTTCGTTCAGGAAGTCGCTTCAATACATTCGGCACCGTGGGTTGCGCCATTACTGTAAGTGAAAGTAGCAGCAGAAACACAACTAGTGATGATTTTCTTTTCATAATATAAAATCTTTTAAAAGATCCCTTATCACCATAGTTTTTCTAAGGCTTCAAAAGGTTGATAGGCACTACAAATACTCCGTCTTCGCGCTGATATGCTCCGCCGACTGCGGTGAGCACCATCAAGAATGACGGGGATTTTTCATTGCTCTTCTCCTCGATTTTGGCTTTCAATAGTTTTAGGGATGACGCTCCTGCCTCAATCAGGTCGTCACCGCCCAATTTTATTTCAACTGCTCCCCACGAGCCGTTTTCCAAATGGATGACGGCATCACATTCCAGTCCGGCATTATCCCTATAGTGACGGACTTCTCCGCCGAGCACGTCGGAATATATCCTCAAATCACGGACTGCCATATCTTCGAAAAAGAGGCCGAAACTCTCAAGGTCGTTCAGTAAATCTTCCGGTCCTGCGCCCAAAGCACGGCAGGCTATTGATGTGTCGACGAAATGGCGTGTCGGAGTTGAGCGGATTGAGGTCTTTGAACGGATGTCCGGATTCCACGCCGGCATATCCTCAATTATGAAAATGTCGTTCAGAGCTTCGTTGTAATCGTCGTATGTCTTTGTGTCCATCGTGCGCTCGTTGCTTTGACGCACATCTGCGATGATTGTGGAAACGGCTGCCTCTGTGGAGATGTGGCGGGCGTAGCTCCTTACTATCATCTTCATAATTTCCGGATTCTTGTTGCGGAAACGTTCATTCTCACAATCCTCGAATACAAAAAGCCCGTTATAATAGTTCTTGGTAATCTCAATTGCTATTTCTTTGGGGGCAAGAACCGAAATGGGCCACCCGCCGCGGCAGATGAGATGAGCGACGTCGGATAAGGAGAAATCCGAGTTCAAATCCCACGGAATCGGCTTTCCTCCTTTGAAAAGTTCGGCAAGAGAGACTGTTCCCTTGGAATCCTTTGATTCCTACAGGCTCATTGGTCGCATTCGTACCGGAGTAATACGACCTGCACCGCTATGATGGACTTCAGTTTTGTCCGCAGGTGTCGAACTGCCGGTGAGGATGTACTTGCCGAATTCGTAATGAAAATCCAAATCATCCTTGACCTGATTCCAGATGTCCGGCGCTTTCTGCCATTCGTCAATGAGTCGTGGAGTCTCGCCATCGAGAACGCCGCCGGGGTTCATACGGGCCATTGCTATCGCTTGCTTTGTGTTGAGTTTCACAAAGCTCTTCTGGTATTTCATACAGGTCGTTGTCTTGCCACAAAATTTTGGCCCGGCGACAAGGACTGCCCCCGAGGATTTGAGTTTTCGCTCAATTTCCTTCTCTATAAGCCTTTCGTAATACATAGGACTTTTGATTGATTTTGTGCAAAGTTAAATAAATTCCCAAGATTTTCAATGTTGGACTCCCAAGATTTTCAATATAAAACTCCCAAGATTTTCAATGTCGGACTCCCAAGATTTTCAATACAAAATTCCCAAGATTTTCAATTACTGCATAGTCCAAAAAACTGCCCCAAAGTCACAAAAGGACTTTGGGGCAGCCTCATTCAAATCTGTGTCCTTACTCCTTGCTGTCGAAAATGGTGATGGTCATTTCCTTTATGTCTTGGGAGGCGCCTGCGTAGTTGGAGTTGGTGCCTACGAAAGTCACTGTGTAGGTGCCCGGCTCCGTCCAGGTGTATTCGAATGTGTGGAGGTAGTTCTGCAAGTTCTTGATTGCCACCCCTTTGTCATTCGCAACCTTGTTCAGTGGAGTCGCTTTGGAGATCACCCATCCGTCGAGGGCGTATGTGAGTTTATTGGCTGGAACGCCCTGGAAAATCAGCGTCGCTGTAGACGGTTTATTGAGGATGATACTTCCGTTGCCATTGTTTTTCATATACGGATCTTCAATTTCGTCGTTCATCATCACTGTGACAAAATCGAGTCCGCTGAAATTAATCGTCGATGGTTTCATACCCTCAAGGTCGAGAGTTATCCCTCCGTTAATCCAATATGACCTCTGGATCTTCTTATTGTCCTTCGGATTCCAATGGAAGGCGATGGCAAAACTTGACATATATTCGTTCAGAGGATATTTCTGCGTAGTCCATTTCTGACTGGCACCTTCTTGATATTCAAGGCGTTCCCAGCCTGCCATATTGCCTTCGGTCATCGCTTTGACGGCGGCCTTGTCAGCAGCTGCGTCAGTGCCGCTCAGCCCTGCAAATTCTTTTGAAATCCAGACTTCCATTGCCCCCGGGTCTCCATACCTTGCCTGATAATCAATCTGCAATGAAGCTTCTTTCACGGCCTCGCGCGAGACTTCATATCTGTTTCTGAACTCATACCTGTGGCCTGTCTCGCCGCTGTAGAAAACGATGTTGTCAACCTCTCCGCTGAAGTTGAAGCGGACAGGCTTTCCCACCTCGTATGTATTTGATTTGTCGAGGGAGATGCTGTAGTCGATGTCGTAGACAACTTCGTGTTTGCACGAGAGTGCCAGGACAGGGACTAAAAATAGAAGCATATTTAATTTTTTCATAATCTTTCGGTTTTACAGATTAATTGGCCCACAATGAGTTCTGGCTGAGTTGTTTGTTCACGCCAAGTTCGATTGAAGGAATCGGGAGGAGGACATTCTTCTCAGTGTAGCTTCCGCCGATGGTGGCTGCGCGAGTCGATGTCACATTTTCAGACCACCTTGGGTCTCCTACCATCTCCGTCGCATAAGTCTTCATCTCCTGAACGAGTATTCCCCAACGTATGAGGTCGAAACGGCGAAGAGATTCGAAGCAGAGTTCGCGTCCCCTTTCGTTGCGGACCAATTCGCGGAAACTGTCCTTGTCGTAGTCAGCGAAGGCTTTTGTCGCAATTCCGGCTCTGTCGCGGACTTTGAGAACGCAGTCGTAGGCTTCCTGACTCGGGCCGGAAAGCTCGTTGGAAGCTTCGGCAAACATCAGCAAAATGTCAGAATAGCGGAGAATAGGGTAGTTGATGGTTGTGTAGAGGTTCTTGGCAGTTTTCTGTCCCTCATACTCAACCTCCCTTCTGAATTTGCCGCAGTTACGCATTCCGGCGGCCACTGTCTGGTCGGTAGTTGTGGATACGTTCTTGTAGACATAAGGCGTGCGGTCAATTCCGGAGACGCTCTTTCCGCTTGTCTGTCCGTATGGCGGCTGTTTGTCGTTGCCGGCATAGTTGTACGGTGGAAGATTCCACGCCTGACGCTTGTCTGTGATGGTCGGCTGTGCGTTCTCCGAAGCTGTCCTGTCTGTCTGCCAGTAGAGGTCCCAAAGTTTGAGAGAGCCGTTGTACTGACCGTAGGCGTAGTTGCAGTTGAATTTGCTGAAATCTTTTGATGCACTGTTTCCGCTCTGAAGTCCGAGCAGGTCACCGATTCTTCCGTTCGACCATTTGTCTGCGCTTGAGCGGTCGCCGAGGAATTCCGCTTCCCACATAGACTCGTGATTCTCAGTGTCGTATTTGTCGGAAATCATATTGATGAAGACCTGTGAGTAGTCAGGATTCAGTTTATGCTTTCCGCTCTCAATCACTGCTTTGGCATAATCACGCGCCTTGGTGAGGAATGCCGTCTTGTCGCCACCTTTCACACTTGAACCGGCAAGGAAGAGGTAGACACGTGCGAGTATTCCCTGGACTGTGGTCTTTGTGACACGCGAAGGCTGAAGAGTTAGCTCTTCATTTGCAAACTCAAGGCAGGCTTCCATTTCTGAAGCCGCCCAAGTGAGAACCTCAAATTGTGGAGTGCCTTTGAGCATCACCTCGTCAGGCGTCTTCACCCCTTTGTCGCGAAGAGGAACATCACCCCAAGACTGTGCGAGAATGAAATGGTAGTAGGCTCTTAGAAAACGTGCCTCATTGTAGTATTTCCCGTCCTGGTCAAATTTTGTCTTCTGCACCGCTTCCATAAAGTCGTTGGCATTGCGAATTCCCTGGTAGAGGGCCGTCCAGATGTCGTAAATCTGAATGGTTGTCGCATCGTGGCGGTTATATTGGAGGAAATTCGTTCCTACGTCCCTGTTGAAATAGCAGAGGTCGTCGGCATTGGCATACATAAGGCTATAGTAGTTGCCGTAGAACTGCTCCTTTCCGATGACTCCGTAAACTCCTGCAAGACCATATTTTACTTCGCTTTCCGTGTTGTAGAAAGTCTCGGATGCGATGATTTGCGGAGTCACGTCGAAGAAACTGCAAGAGGCAAGACTCGCAGCGGCTGCAAGGCAGATTATATGTCCGTATATATTTTTCATAGTTTCAATGTATTAGAATGTGAATGAAATACCGCCTGTCAGACCGAATGCTCTCGGATATGCAGACCAGTCAAATCCCGGAGTGAGGACCGAATTTCTGGTGGAAACCTCAGGGTCAGGACCGGTGTATTTCGTGAATGTGAAGACATTGTCTGCGGAAATATAAACTCTCATCGTGTCGAAATGCATTTTTCTCAGAGCTTTTCGTGGAAGGGTATATCCGAAAGAGAGATTTCTCAGACGAAGGAACGAGCCGTCCTCGACGACGCGTGAAGAGTAGTGGTAGACTCCGTTAGCCTGCACTCTCGGGACGTCACTTTCCGGATTTTCCGCTGTCCATCTGTGTTTGTAACTTGCCCACTGATTGGTGTTTGCGACATTTCCGTTTTCGAAGTACAGCCTGTTCGCGTTGAGGATGTCGTTGCCATAACTCCAGGAGAAGAAGAGGTTTATGTCGAATCCGTGGAAATTGAATGTGGTGCCGAATCCTCCGGTGCTCAGCGGTTGTCCGCAGCCTATGACTGTGCGGTCGTTGTCGTCGATGACACCGTCGCCGTTAATATCCCTATACTTAGGGTCTCCCGGCCGCACGGCGCTCTTTCCGACTTCGCTAAGGTATGGTATGCCGTCCTTGAGAGTGGAACCGGAGTTGAAGTCATCGTATTTGTAGGTCCCGTCATAGATGTATCCGTACATCAGACCCGAAGGTTTGCCCACTTGGGTTATGTATGGGTAGGCACCGTTGAATTTCTGGTCCCAGGATACTCTGCTGAGGAGAGAATACTGGTCGTTGGTGAGAGCGGTGACCTTGTTCCTGTTCATCGACATATTGAAGTTCACGCTCCACACGAAATTGCGTTTCTGGATGAGAGTCGCGTCCACAGTGAATTCGACTCCCTGGTTACGCATCGAGCCGATGTTCATCATTGCCGAGGTGTAGCCTGAAGACGACGGTATGGTTGCCTGGAGGAGCAGGTCGCGGGTGTTTTTCAAATACCAGTCCGCCGTGAGTTTCAACCTGCTTTCGAAGAATGAGAGGTCCACACCTGCATTCCACTGACTGGTGGTCTCCCATCTGAGCTTGTCGTTGGTCATATTGGACGGGAAATATCCCGAAACAATCTGTCCGTTAAAGACATAGTCGTAGGAGTTCGAGTCGCCCGGAAGAGTGGAAATCTGCGAATAATAGTCATAAGGGGTGCTTGTCCGGTTGTTTCCGGTTTGTCCCCAGGACAGACGCAGCTTTCCGTTTGAGAGCCAGGTCGCATTCTTGAGCCAGTCTTCGCGATTGAAGTTCCAGGAGAGACCTGCTGAAGGGAAGTAACCCCATCTGTTTCCGGCAGGGAACTTCGAAGAACCGTCGGCACGGAAGGATGCTGTGAGGTAGTATTTGTACTTGTAGTTGTAGTTGAGCCTGAAGAGACCTGACATCATTGTCCAGTCGTACTGCCAAGGCTTGACACTCTGATAGTTACCGGTGTGGAGACCGTTCAGACCGAGCGATTCGGTGGTGAGCTGTGTCGCGGAAGTGCCCTTGTAGTCGAAAGTTTCGCCCTGCATCGTGAATCCTCCCAGAAGCTGGAGATGGTGCTTGTTGCGGATGTGTTTGGTCCAAGTGAGGGTGTTCTCGTTGAGCCAGGTGACTTTGCTGTTCCAGTAGATGGCTCCGTTGATACCCTTGCCGGAAGGGGAGCCCGGGTAGCCAGTGTAGGTCTGTGTGCCGTTGAACTCTTCTCTGCGGCGTTTGTTCATCGTGTAACCTGCCGTGATTTTGAGTTTCAGGCCTTCGATGATTTCCCAAGTGAGTCCGGTGTTGGCGTTGAGGTAGTCGACTATGGTCTTACGGTACTCGTTCTGAGCTGTTTTCACAGGGTTGAAACGGTAGTCGTTTGCTCCCGTTACTTCGGAGTCCACAAGGTCGTCATAGAGGTCGTCGCTCTTTCCCGAACGCAGCGGTTTCACAGGTCGGTAGCCCCATACTGAATACATAAGCCAGCCTGTAGCAGAAGATGCCGCCTGGGCATTTGTAGGTGTGACTCCGTTGGTGATTGCCCTGGAGTAGTTTGCAAGGACGTCCAGAGTGACTTTCTTGCCGAACTTCTGCTGGAAATTGATTTTTCCCTGATAGCGCTGGAAATTGGAACGGATGATGATTCCGTCCTGGTCGAGAGCTGAAAGGCTGATGTTGTAGCGGTTGCCGGCATCCTTGCTTCCTCCCGAGACTGAGACCGTGTAGTTCTGGGTGAGGGCAGTCCTGAAGAGTTTGTCCTGCCAGTCGCTGGAGGCAACTCCCCGGTAGTCCTCGACGCTGTAGGAAGTGATTCCCGCAAGGGCGTCTTCGTCGGATGGCTTGAGGTAGGCGTTGGTGTTGCCGGTGATGTCATAGATTTCGGTTTGGAGTTTCACGAAATCATAGCCGTCCATCAGTTTCACTTTGTTTGCAATCTGGTTCATTGTCCATGTTGCGCTGAAATTCACCTTCGGTTTGCCTTCCTGACCCTGTTTGGTGGTGATGACAATCACACCGTTGGCACCTCTGGCTCCGTAGATTGCGGTTGCAGACGCATCCTTGAGAATGTCGATTGACTCGATGTCCGCAGAGTTGAGGGCTGTCGCCATTGAACTTTCGGTCGGAAATCCGTCGATTACATAAAGAGGAGCGCTGCTCTGGGTGAGGGAGTTGTTGCCTCGGATGGTGATGTTTGCCTCAGCACCGAGAGCTCCGTCGGATGTAGTCACGACAACGCCGGCAATCTTTCCCGTGAGTGCCTGGTCGAAATTTGTGACAGGAGTCTTGAGCAGTTCATCCATATCGACTTTGCTCACTGAACCGGTGAGGTCGCGCCTTGCTACGGTGCCGTAACCCACGCTGACCACCTCGGCCGCATCGATTGACAACTGCTCTTCTTTGAGAGTCACGTTAATCGTAGTTCTTCCATTGACAGCTTCCTTGATTTCGGCAAATCCGAGACAAGAGAAAACCAATGAGGCTTTAGCTGATGATACGGTCAGGCTGTAATTGCCGTCCATATCCGTCACTGTACCGTTTGAAGTTTTTCCGTCTTCAAAAACCGTGACCGCCATGAGCGGATTGCCCGCGCTGTCCACTGTCCTTCCGCTGACCTTAATGCTCTGCGCCGCCATCGGGATTGCCGCACACAACAGAAAAGCCGCTGTTAAAATTTTAGTTAAGACTTTCATTTTGTTTTATGGTTATCAATTTGCGTTTCGCCCCTGCGAAACAAAAGTTATCAATATGAATATTTCCGGATTTATGATTTTTTGATGATAAACTCCACCGGCTGGCCATTGATGCAGCTGACGGAAATCTTCGTCCCTTTTTCCGAGTCTTCGGCCTTCACCGCATCGTTCTCTCCCACAAGGACATATTTCCCGTTGAGTTTGATTTCCTTTGTGAGAGCCTGGCTCGGCTGTGATGTAGTGTAGCCCTTTTTCGTGATGCCGAGGTCCGGTGTGCAGACACTCATCACCACTGTCCCGTCCCCTCTGTCTCGCTCCATCACGATGGTTTCCTTCTCGATTTCGGCGGCGAGAGTCTGCTCCGAAGAGTAGCCGCGGTAGCTGATGTAGGCGGTGATGCCCGTAATCCCGTCTTTCACGACGTGGGCGTTATTGTCGGCCTTCAAGACAGTGTATGGCAGGTTTTTGGAAAATTTTCCGACCTCCTTTCCGCTTGGCTTGACAAGCATCATATACTCGTACGATGACCCGGAAGGTGAGCTGCCGTGGTCGATGTATGCCGTCACGAAATCGCCCTCTCCTGTTTTTTTCTTTGTGTCCGAAGGTGAACTCTGGTGCTTTTTCTCCACCACGAGGCCCCGTCCGTTTTTAATGAGGTATGAGTTTCCGTTGATGTCGCTTAGGACCACCGGGCTGTCCTCCGTATGCCTGTAGGAATATGGGAATGTTCCGGAATAATCTTCATTTATGTCAACTTCTTCGTCCTTGTCTTCGAGTCGTAGTTGATAGATGGTCGTTTCTGTGGGATATTGCGAATTGTTCGAAATCCCCGTTCCGATGTGGATGATTCTGTTGTCGAAACAGAATACGCTCTTTGTCGCAGTCGCTCCAGGGCAGAAATTCTTGCGGTCGGATTCTGTGTAAGTGAATGCAAGACAGCCGTTTTCTCCTTCGAGTGAGGATACGCCCGGAAATCTCGATGAGTTCCTTTCCATAAGCGTTCCTTTCAGAGGGTTCTCAAGCAGGTCGAATGGCAGGTGGATGGATGTGATGCCCGGGTAGCGGTTCCAATCCCAGCCTTCCTGGGCGTAGCCGCTTGCCTTTGCTCCGGACGGGAGTATGATTTGGGCCGAGCCATAGCTCTGATAGCGCCCATAGCGGTTGTCGGCAGCGTAAATCTCTGAGCACCAAACATCTGAGTTGTAGCCTTTGAGTGTTATCATCCAGCCGTCTCTGCGGTGCACTCCGAAAGCTCCGTAGTTGTAGACGCGGAATCCTTCAGGGGCGGCCTTTGCCTTTATTCCGGCTTTTTTGAATGTGGAGAGCGCAGCCTTGTCTTTGCCGCCGAGGGCGATGTAGGCTCCTGCAAGGTCGGGGTCAACCGAAAGGCCAGAAACGCTGAGATCTCCCAAGAGGGCGAGCTGTGCGTAGGTCTCGACGTCGGCGTCAGGAATGCTCCCGTTGAATGGGTGCCTTCCGCAGACTCCGATTCCCCAGTCGCGCCCGTTGGTGTAGTCGTACATTGCCATAAGGGCCTTCTTGAAATATCCCCTCGATTCTTCATCTATCTGGAAATCAGTTCCGTGGCAAAGTCGGATGAACTCTCCCAAGGCAGCGAATGCCCCGACGCTGTAGCCCGGGTAGTGTCCTCCGTGGTGGAATGAGGTGCCGTCCATTTTGATTCCTCCCACAGTGCCGTCCGTGAAATGAAGCGACCCCGATGTCCATTCTCCCAGTGCCTTCATATAGGCATATTTCCTGTCGTCGTCTTTCGGAAGCATTGCGGAAACCACGCGGCAGTTGTGGAGTGTGTGCCAGGCGTCGAGAATCCCGTCACGAGTCTGCTCATAAGGCATACGCACTTCCTGAAGCCCCGACCAATAGCTCAGCGCACGGAGATATTCTTCCATCTTTCCCGCCTTTTCGAGCGGTTTGCGCAGAATCCATATACCTTTATATAGGTTGCGCACCTGGTAGCCGTAGTGGTGGTTCGTTCCCTGGCCGCTTCCGTAGGCAAATCCCTGGTCGATGGCGTGGTCCATTGCATTTATGACTTTGTCGAGATTTGCCGTGTTCCCGGTGTAGAGATAGTCAAGCGCGTACCAATAGACTATGTCCTGAATGAAACTGATGCGCATTTCTCCTGCGGAGTTGTTGAATTCGTCGTCGCTCAAAAGAGGCGCTCCGGTGATGCTTCCGTCAGGGAGCCGGCGGATTCCATATTTGTCAATCAGTCCCTGTGCTCTTGAAAGGAGGGTGCTTTTTGTGTATTCCGGACTCGGATTTTCGGACTCCGCCCATTCGTCAAGTCTGCGCTCGACTGTTCTGAGCATTTCTTTTTCTCCGGCAGTTGTCGGGCGGATTTGGGGCTCTGGATATTGCTCCCATTCCCAAAGTCTGCACCACTGCCACATATCCCTGGTGAGATTGTAGTTATTCTCGGGAATCTGCTTGTCCGGAGTGATCTGGTTGTGAAGTTTCTTCTGGGGGAAACTCACTCTGTCTATATATATGGTACCCTGCGGTGCTGCGGATGTTACGACCATTTTCGCCGCCATCGTGTTGCGTTCCGACAATTTTTTATCTCCGTAATGTCCCTCCGGCGTGAGCATATCGATATATTTCATCCATATTGCCCTCCATCCGCTGTGGTCCATATCGAAATTGAAATGGCAAATTTCCTGTCCCAGCCAATCGTAGAATGTGAAAACGAGCGGCTCGTTCATCGGGGCGGTGTTATAGACCCACATCATCAGCCCGGAACCGTTGACTTTCATTGACGCCTCAATTTCCGAATGGTTTGCAAATATGATTTCTGACTCACCGTTCCAGGAGTATTTCACAGATTGTTTGCCGTCTTTGAACTTTTCCGTGGATGCACAAACTTCTCCGTTACCGTTAACGGAGATAAAGGAAGGAACTCCTCCCTCAAAATTATGCATGGCATCAATTGCCGCTACAGCATTGTGAGAGAGCAAAATAAATATGAGTAGATATAATAATTTCTTCATAACTTGCGTTTTATTGCGCAAATGTAATAAAATATTTCTTAACTTTGCAACAAATTCCGTGAACGCGCACGGAAATTTATATAAATGATTTTTTTTAACTTTAAGAATTAACCGCAAAATCTTATAACTCAATCGACACCACTCCATGAATATATACTCCACGAATATACACTCCACGAATATATACTCCATGAATATGCACTCCATGAAACTAAGAACATTTGTTATTGCCTTCGTTTCCATTGCAGCAATCGGATGCACAGGAAGGCGTGACATCATCAGCGAAAACATTCACAATGCAGAAATCCAGCTCGGCCATCTTCTTGAAGCTTCAGAGGCGGGGGATACGCTCCGCATTCCATCGACCTACAAGGACGGGGAGATTCAGTTTGTGCCGACTGACGACTGGGTAAGCGGATTCTTCGCCGGCACACTTTGGTATATGTATGAACTCACGGGGGATGAGAAATGGGCAGAACACGCACAGCGTCATACTGAGATTCTTCACGACATACAGTATCTCAAATGGCATCACGACGTTGGATTCATGGTTTATGACAGCTACGGCAACGGTCTAAGGCTCAAGCATCTGCCTGGTTACGACACCGTTCTTGTCAACACCGCCCGCTCTCTCTCCACCCGCTTCCGTCCGAAAGCCGGCATACTTCAGTCCTGGAATGTGGTGAACAACGGATGGCAGTCTCTGAGGGGATGGAAATGTCCTGTCATAATCGATAATATGATGAATCTCGAACTTCTTTTCAAGGTGAGTGAGATGACAGGCGACCCGACCTACAGAAACATCGCCATCAGTCACGCGGACAAAACTCTTGAAAATCACTACCGCGACGACTTCAGCACCTATCACGTTGTCGATTATGACGACGAAACGGGCGCAATCCGCCGCAGGTGCACGGCCCAGGGTATCGCTGACGAATCCCGTTGGGCAAGGGGACAGGCATGGTCTATATATGGATTTACGGTGGCATATCGTTTCACTAAGGATGAAAGATATCTTCAAAGAGCAAAGGATGTTGCGAACTATCTCTTTGTGACAGAGGATAATATGCCTGAGGATTTGGTTCCGCTTTGGGATTTTGACGTGGAGGAATTCAGCGCTCAGATGCCTGAGCCTGACTATTACGAAAGATATGGACAGATCCGCGACGCTTCCTCGGCGGCAATCATCTGTTCTGCTCTTTATGAACTCTACTGGGACACAAAGGACGAATTTTATAAGGCAAAGGCCGACAAAATTGTCGAGAGTCTTTCTTCACCAGCCTACAGGGCAAAGCCGGGAACCAACGGAGGATTCATCCTTATGCACTCTGTTGGAAGCATTCCGCACGGAAGCAGCATAGATGTTCCGCTCAACTATGCGGACTACTATTTCCTTGAGGCTCTCTTGCGCAAGCGTAAAATTGAAGAGGGGATAGCTCCGGTTGAATAATCTGCATTGGATTTTTAGTTGCGATGAAATTCAGACTTAAAACATACCTTTCGCTTGCCTCGGCAATGGTTTTTTGTGCAGTAGCGGCTGCACAAGCCGTGGACTATGGCGAAGATTTCGGGGTGTTGTCTTTCGAAAACGGAGTCTGCGATGTGAAAGCGGGCAAACACTCTTGCGTGAAGGTCTCGCCCCTTCATTACAAACTCGGAAGTCATTCTCTTGAGTGGACTTGGAAACGTTCCGGGGAGAAACTTACGATTCCGGGGCATATTCCATATCTGAAGCAGAATCCCAATCCGAAAGAAACCTCCATATCGACTTTCGTCTTTTGGGTCTATGCTGACAGGGCTATGGAGGGCTCGCTTCGTTTTTCCTTCCGTAAGGAGGGACGGGAGTGTTGCCATTTCGATTATGGGCTTGGATTCACAGGGTGGAGAGGAGCTTGGGTGGCGTTCGATAGGGATATGGAAGGCTGTCCTGAAGAAGGGATGGACGAAATTGTGATTTCGGCCCCTTCGGGAGTTCGTCGTGGAAGTCTTTGGCTCGACGGCGTGATACGCTCTGCCTTTGAAGATGCACGCTATCACACTCCAGACTTTCAGGCTCCTTTTATAAATGAGGGGACTGACATCCATTGGCTTGTGCTCAACAAGAGCTGGAATCTCCGGCTCGATGTTCCGCAACAGCCGCTTGAAGCTTCTGATATTGAGGATATTGAATTGGTGACCGGGCGTTTTGTGAGCCTTGTCACTCCTGCAAAAACCCCGAAAATCAAGGACTTGAGGAAGATGTTTGAAGGCTATGGGATTAAGGAAAACCCGGATGGAACGGTGACAGGCAAGCCTGTTTGGTTTACGCGCTACGGCGAGACTTTCCTCAATCTCGGCATCCCCGATGCATCGGCTTCTTTCCGCAAAAATGGACAGCTGCTGCGTGCATATAACGACAATCTTCTCAATCTTGCCTCGGCCTGGACGCGGGCCGGGGACGCCTCTGAAAAAGAGGAACTTGCCCGGATGTATGTTATGATGACCCGTCACCTTCTTGACCAGGGATTCGCAGCCGGTAGCGCACAGGGAACTCTGCACCATCTTGGCTATAGTATGAGAAATTTCTACATCGCGCCTGTCCTTATGAGGGACGTTCTTCGCAAAGCCGGACTTTCCTCCGAGGTACAGAAGGCGATGGAATGGTTTTCGGGAGTGGGAGAAGTCAAAACGGCTCCGACAGAGCCGGGAATGGACATCGATGCATTCAACACATCCCTTATGGGACGTATGGCCTCCATTCTGATGCTGGAGGACAGCCCGTATAAATGGGCATATCTCAAGGCTCTCTCGCGCTGGATTGACAACGGATTCAAATATGTCGACGGCACAATGCCTTGCTTTAAGAGCGACGGCTCAATCTATCACCACCGCAAGGCCTATCCGGCTTATGCCGTTGGAGGACTTGAAGGGGCGGTGAACTCCGTCTGGATGCTTCGGGGCACCGCGCTTGCCGTTTCGCAGGAAAGCCACGAGATTCTCCGCCACGCACTTTTGGAAATGCGTTTCTGGTGCAATCTGCGTTCTTTTCCTTTAGCAATGTCGGGAAGGCATCCGGACGGAAAAGGGGAGCTCATCCCAAGACACTACGCTATGCTTGCCGATGCCGGAACTCCTGATGGCAAATCGCTGATTGATAGAGAGATTGCCTCTGCCTACCTGCGCCTTGTCCCGGATGAGCGCCCGAAAGAGAAGGAGTGGATCGGGAAATTTGCCGCAGTTTCCCTGCTTCCGGAAACGACTCCGCAGGGCAGCCGGAGTTACGGCTACAACTGCTCTCTTTCTCACCGCTGCGGAGAGTCGCTGGTGACTTTTGCTGGGCACAGCCGCTACCTGTGGGCCGCGGAAATCTACAGAGGAGCAAACCATTACGGACGCTACCTCACCCACGGAAGTATGCAGATTCTCTGTGGCGGTGCGCCTGTGATTGACTCATTCGGAAGCGGTTTCCAGGTGGAAGGCTGGGATTGGTGCCACATTCCGGGCACAACTGCGGCGCAGATTCCGATGGAGAGGATGAAAGCCAATGTCCTCAATGTAGATGAACATTCGGGATATGAAGAAATGCTTCTGTCTGATGAATGGTTTGCAGGGGGAGTGAGCCACAAAGGACTTTACGGTGCATTCGCAATGAAACTTCACGAACACGACAAATACAACGGCAGCCTTCGTGCACGCAAGTCTTTCTTTGCTTTTGGAGACAGGATTGTCGCTCTGGGTTCAGACCTTGAAAACCATCTTCAGGGGGCGGAACTCCATACGACGCTTTTCCAAAACACTGTGAATGAGAATCTTCCGACTTTTGTCAATGGAGAGGCTGTCAGTCGGGACGATTATTCCGCAGAATGTGACGCACCGCTCACTGTTCTTAAAGACAGGTTTGGAAACGCCTATTTTGTGCGTGATGCAAGGCTGAGGGTTTCACGTGGAATTCAACATTCCCTGCACGAAGAGACTGATGCTCCGACCGAGGGACTTTTTGAGAGAGCCTACATTTTCCACGGAACCATTGTCGGAAAGGGAGCTGTTGCGGGGGATATTTATATGAAGGACGATTATGAATATATGGTGGGGCTCAATCCGTCGGATGAGCGTATGGATAGCTGGAGCGCAAACTTGCCATACCGTGTCGTTCGTAAGGACCGTTCCGCCCATATTGTCAGGGATCACGAAAGCGGAGTGACTGCTTGTGCGGTATTTGAGCCGGGGGCTGTGGATTCACTCATTTTGGAAAGCAGCGCCGCAATGATAATGTATTCGGGTGATACTCATAGACTTACTCTCAGCGTCTGCAATCCTGACCTTGCCCTCTACGAAGGCGAAGCTGATGAGGTTTTCGACGAAAACGGGAAAAGGATTGAACGAAGTGTGTATGGACGCAGTTGGATTGACTCTCATTGCCGGCCTACCGAGGTGAAACTCAAATTGAAGGGATTGTGGGAGGTCTCGGACGGAGCGACTTGCGTTGTGGAAGACAGCAGGGAAGACAATTGCACCACTCTCGTTTTCCACACGGGGGAGGCACGCAGCGAGGAGCTTGTGCTGGAGAGGATTTTATTATAATATGTTGAAACAAAGAAATATATGAAGGAGTCTGAAAAAATATTGTATGACGGTTTGAAATGCTGCCTGCTGCCTTTGGCCGCATTCTCTGCCCTGTCCTGTTCGCAGACAAAGCCGACTGCTCCAAATATAATATATGTATTCCCGGACCAGTTCAGAGCCTCTGCGCTCGCATTTTGGGACGAGCCGGAGTTCAGTCCTTATGTCCGTTGGAAAGCCGACCCGGTGCGGACACCTGTTCTGGATGCTTTCGCTTCGGAATCAGTAGTGCTTTCCAATGCGATGAGCAACTGTCCCCTGAGCAGTCCGTACAGGGGAGTTTTTCTCACGGGGATGTACCCGGAAAGAAGCGGGATTACGCTCAACTGTATGGCAGAAAGGCCTCAGAGCAGTCTTCGCGAAGACGCTGTCTGCATAAGCGATGTGCTTAAATCCAAGGGCTATAGTTGCGGTTACATAGGCAAACTCCACGCGGATTTCCCGACAAAGAACGACCCTGAAAATCCGGGACATTATGTGAGTGAGCGTCGCCCCGAGTGGGATGCCTACACTCCGCCGGAGAGGCGGCACGGTTTCGACTGGTGGTATTCCTACGGGACATTCGATGTTCACAAAGACCCGCATTATTGGGATACGGACGGTGTGAAGCACTCTCCAAAGGAGTTTTCCGTAAAACACGAAACTGACAAGGCAATTGAGTATCTGCGCAACCGCAATGGCGAGCGCAGAGCTGACGCTCCGTTCTTCCTTGTTGTGGGATACAATCCTCCACATTCCCCATATTCGGGACCGGAAGACTGTATGGAGGAGGATTACGAAATCTATAAGGATATGTCTTATAAAGAGTTGTATCTTCGTCCGAATGCGGATACTACTCTTGTGAAGGCTCCTTCCGCGCGCTACTATTTTGCGAATGTCACGGCAGTTGACCGCGAGTTCGGAAGAATACTCAATGAATTGAAGGCACTCGGACTCGATAAAAATACGATTGTCGTCTTCACATCCGACCACGGGGAGACGATGTGCAGCCAAGGCACGCTCGACCCGAAAAATTCGATATACACGGAGTCTTTCAATGTTCCGATGATTATAAGATATCCCGGAAAAATACGTCCTCACGTGGACACAACCCTCTTTTCATCAGTTGACATAATGCCGACTCTGCTTTCTATGGCAGGTCTATCCGATGATGTCCCTTCCACAGCCGAAGGGCTCGATCTCTCAAAACATCTGATGGAGACGGACAGGGATTGCCCAAGGCCCTCTTCTGTGCTTTATATCCGAAACCTTGACGGAGAAAGAGACGCCGATGGGATGGTTTCAGGCTTTTTCCCGCAGGCAAGGGGAATCAGGACAGCCACCCATACGATGGAAATTTCCATAAAACGTGACGGAAAACTCGAACGTATACTTATTTTTGACGATTGCAACGACCCCTACCAGATGCATCCGATTGACCCTCAGGATAATCCGCAGCTTTTTGAAAGCCTGTTGACGGAACTTTCCGCAAAACTTGAAGAGGCTGACGACATCTGGTATAGAAACGAAATCATATCAAACTTAAAATTTTAATTGTATGAAAGTTTTTTCAAAATTGATTGTAGCATTCCTTTCTGTGGCTGCCGTACTCTCTTGCGAGAGCACTCGTCTTGAGGAACGTCTCAATTCACTTGAAACACGCATCGGTTCGCTCGAAAAAGCCGTCGGGCAGGCGAATGAGAATGCGGAGGCTCTTCGTAAACTCAAAGACGAAAAGATTTGGATTGAGAAGTATGAAACGCGTTATAACGACAAATCCGTTCCGGTGGGATATGTCCTGTCCCTGAGCGACGGCTCCACTGTCGAAGTTGTGTATGGCCTTGAGGCTGAGACGATTATTCCGATAATCGCCATTGATTCCGAAAACAAATGGATTATGTCCATTGACGGGGGAAAGACCTTTACGCGCATTGAAGGGGCTTCTGATGCCACATCTGTGATTGGTAAATCTCCAAGAGTGCGTGTGGATGCTGCCGGTTACTGGCAGGTGAGCACCGATTGGGGAGATACTTGGAAACCTCTTTTGGGTGCGGACGGAAAACCTTTGTACGCACTGAGCGCTCCATCGACTTCCGGTGCCGGAGGCAGCGTGTTCAAATCCGTCAGCTTCAATTCCGAAACTCAGAAGATGACATTTGTTCTTATTGATGATCAGACATTTGATGTCAGTGTCGAACTTAATTTCAGATTTGTTGTGCGTGAATACGATCCGCGGTACGTAGTCTTTATGGGAAGCGAGAATGTGTTTACGGTGGAGGCGAAGGATGTGGCCGAAGTGATGATTCAGGCACCGGACGGTTGGGATGTGGTTTTGGATGATACGAAACTCACGATTAAGACTCCTCAGACTGGAGTCGAGGGCGGATATAAGATTGTCTTCGTCGTTGTGTCCAACAGTGGATTGTTGAAGCATTTTGAAATGGGCTTGCAATTGAAGGAGATGATTTCAGGGCTTTTGGATTTCTCCTTTGCAGGTTATGACCACGGAGAGTCAGCACCGCTTCCTGCGGATGCTTGGGGCTACAAAGTCTACAATGTGCGTGACTATGGAGCTGTTCCTAATGATGGGATATCAGACCGGGACGCATTCCTGAAATGTCTCACGGCCGCTCTTGGAGTGGGAAGCGAGGTGAATCAGAACAATATAATCTGTTTTAAAGACAAAGCGAAGGCAAATGCGATAGTCTATTTCCCTGAAGGAGAGTATATTCTCCACACATCTGCGGATGATGTCCCTGCGGCTGCGGCCGGTCTCAGCGCCAGCCAGACCATTCAGATTCGTTCCGGCAACTTCATCCTTCGCGGTGCCGGGAGGGACAAAACCATCCTTATTATGCAGGACCCTAACCAGCCGTCAAATCCAAGTGTTCTCTACAGCTCTCCGGCGATGATTGAACTCAAACACAATAGCGGATTGTCGAAAATCACAGATGTAACTGCCGACGCTGCAAAAGGTTCGTTCTCAGTGGAGGTGGCTTCGACAACGGGTCTTGCTGAGGGTAATTGGGTATGTCTTAGCGTTGTCAACAACGACCCGGCTTTCGTCAAGAATGAACTTAAAGACGGAAACCCTACTGATTCTGAGTTGTCAAGGATGAGGGATATTAATGAGGTCGGCGTCCAAGTGTATGATTATCACCAAATTAAGAGTATATCCGGCAACACCGTCACATTCTATGAACCTCTGATGCACGAGGTGGAACTCAAATACACCGCCTACACAAATAAAAAAGGATATAATTGGGGAATCTATAAATATCCGCATTACGAGAATGTGGGAGTCGAGGATCTGACATTCAGGGGAAATGCAAAGGAACATTTTGTACATCACGGAAGTTGGGAGGACGACGGAGCCTACAAACCAATCAATCTTGTGAGACTCACTAATTCTTGGATTCGTCGGGTGGGATTCGAGAGCGTAAGTGAGGGCTGCTCAATCACTTCCTGCTCGAACGTTTCGGCTTATGACATTAGCTTCAGCGGCCGCCGCGGACACGCATCCGTGCGGTCTCAGGCTTCTTCCCGGGTATTCATCGGCTCTTGCACTGACACGGCTTCGGGAGATTTGATTGACAATCCTTCAACTCATTCCGAAATGGCCGGGCAGTATCACGCCGTGGGCGTTTCAAAACAGAGTATGGGAACTGTGCTTTGGAGAAATGTTTGGGGAAATGACAGCTGTTTCGAGTCTCACGCCACACAGCCTCGTGCAACCCTTATCGACTGTTGTAAAGGTGGTTGGATGAAGTACCGGCAGGGAGGAGACGAAAGTCAGGTTCCAAACCATCTTGCCGACCTCACCATCTGGAATTTCGAATCGACTACATCTCAGTCCGGACTTTTCGGTTTTTGGGACCACAGTAGCCGTTGGTGGAAATTCCTTCCTCCTGTGATTGTCGGATTCTACGGACAATTTGTCACTTTCGATGAGTCTCAAGTCAAGACTCTTGTGAGCAACGGCAGTCCGTTCCCAATCGAGTCGCTTTACGAACGTCAGCTCAGGGAACGCCTTGGATCTGTTCCGGCTTGGCTTGGGGAACTTAAATAAGCTTTGTTGGAGATTTTTGTAAAACATTATAATTGATAATAAATAAAATATAAATACTATGAAAAAGATTTTCTCATATATTCTGCCTATGTTTGCGGCTCTCTCGTTTGCCTCTTGCTCGGATTTGTCAAGCTTGGAGAACAGGGTGGATTCACTTGAAAGCAGGGTGGAAGCACTCGAAAAGGGAGTGAACAAAATCAATGAAAGAGTTGAAGCCGTTCAGAAACTCGTCGAGGGCGGAACTGTCAGCAATGTTGTCGAAAAAGACGGCGTTTACACAATAACATTCGCAGACGGTAAGACAATAACGCTCAATCAGGGTAGTGTCGGTGTGGCAAATCCTCCTGTTATGACCGTGGACGGGGAAGGCTATTGGATGGTTGACTATGGTAAGGGACCGGAGTATGTTCTTTCCGGGAATCAAAAAATCAAGGCTATCGGAACTGATGGCGTGACTCCTATCTTCGGAGTGGATGCAGAGTCTTATTGGACAGTGAGTTACAATGGAGGTCAGAGTTATGAGCAGGTTAAGGACGTTAACGGTAATCCTGTGAAGGCTGTTCCTGACGGAGGTGCTGTCGAGGACAAATGGTTCAATTCTGTCTCTAACACCGGTACTTATCTCAACGTGGAACTTAAGGACGGAAGGGTCTGCAAGCTTCCAATCGACATTGGTTTCAGCTGTGTCATTGATGAAACTGCTAAATTGGTCTATTTCGCTCCGGGCGAGACGAAGACTTTCAATCTGAAGATGAAAAGTGTCGCTTCATTGATGGTGACTGCACCTCAGGGATGGACGGCATCTGTTCAGAGCGCTGTGCTCAGCGTGACAGCTCCTCTTCCGACAAAGGCGATTTCTGCAGACAGCAAGACTGATGTTTGTATTCTTGCCTTTTCTTCGAACAATCTTTCTTCAATCAGCAAGCTTCGTGTTGCCCTGGGTACTATGCCTCCTGTGAGCTACCCTGGACTTTATGGAAAATATTACGCTGGTGAGGATGTGACTGTCGGCGACATAGTTGTCAATAAAACAAAGTATCCTACAGTCAATTACATCACTTCCTCAAGTGAGGACAAAACCCTCAAGACCGGTGTGAACTTCGTTGAGGCTGACGCAATGGCTGAATTTCCTGCGGCAGGAGTGAAGCTCCCGATTATAGTTGTGGGTAATGTTGAGGGCACAAGAGCTGAACTCAAGACTACGGGTCAGATTAAACTTCTCAGCACAGAGACAATTGCGGATAATGTTGTGATTTTCAAGGGAATCAAGCTTAGTACCGCAGGCATTAGTGAGGGTTATCTTCTTTCTAACACTATGGATAATGCCATAAGCAATTTCGGATTTTATGATTGTAGGCTTGACGTTGTTGGGGACAAAAACCTTAGTTATATGCCGGTTAACCGTCCTGTCAAGGCTTTTGTAATGAGAGATTGCGATGTGAAGGCTAACTCCACTAAAACGCCTTGCTACATTCTTCAAATGGGCAATTTTGAATACGAAATGTCAAAACTCAGTTTCGTCAACAATATTTTCTGGTCGGATATGGAAACTGTGACTGCTGAAAAGGCATTTGCCCTCTATTCGGGAAGAAAAGTGACGGCAACCGAGTTGACAGTCACTAACAACACCATTGTAAATCTCTATCCACAAAAGTCTTATGCTTTTTGTCAGGTGGCTGATATGAAGGGAGGTAAAATCTCAAACAATTTGTTCTATTTCGACGATTACACTGTTGCTGCGGGGGATAGTTACACAGGAATCGTGAAAGAGGAAATAAAGGCTAATGTTGATGAGTCTCAGTATGACTCGTTCAAAATGAATTATGCAATCTATGCTGTTCCTGCTGTTCCTGCCAAGAAAATGAAAGTCGGTCAGAACACAAACAAGGGACAGATTTACAATAAGAACAAGGCAGATGCCGCAGAAATGTTTGACTTTACAGAGGGTTCTGCCAACTTCGACATCGCAGCCGGTGTATTCAAACCGAAAAAACCGGAATTTGGAGCGAAGAGATAGAACTCTTCGTTTCAGATAATTATGCATTTTTAAAAATTTGCTATATTTGGCGTCCCGATCACGGGAAACTTCGTATTACTTGCCTATCTTTCGGGCCTGAGTGTGAAGTTTTCCGTGATGGGATTAAACTTTGACTATTTCTGCGTAATTGAGAAAGGCAGAGCAATATTTATTGACCTTGACGGTCCTGTTGATTACAGCGCGTGTTTCCCTTTCGGCCCAGACATCTGGGGAGAGGGGGGATTTCGCGTTTTCCCGGACTGAAACAACAGTCCCGGCAGATGACAAGATTGAGGGATTGGACCGTTGGGCATTCAGAATCAATGCTTTGGAACTTCTCTGCACCGTGCCCAACATAAATGTTGAATTCGATTTGTCCTCATCTCCATTCAACCGTTGGTCTTTGGGGCTCACTGCAAAATACAATTGGAATACAACTCACAGCGTACCACCGCCATTGGTGTTCAATATGTTCGAGATTCGTCCTGAATTTCGCCGGTGGTACAGACTTTCTCCTAAGGAGGGAAGAAGCAGTGCGGCAAATGAGAGGGTGTTCTTTGTCGGGGGATATATTCACGGAGGTACATATTCCATCAAACCCGGGACCTACGGCATTCAGGGACCTCTTTTGGGTGCCGGTGCACTTTGGGGCTACGAATTTCCACTTTACACATACAGACATTTTGCGATTGACTTTGAGCTGGGCTTTGCCGCCGGACTGGGGGTGACATCCTACACCGCTTATTCGTTGAATCGCAGCGGGTCGGATTATATCAGAGTGCCGGAGCGTTCCAAGGGGCTGCATTTGTGTCCGTTCCCGATTGTGTCAGAACTTCGGGCTTGTTTTGTCTTCAGGTCATTGTCTGTCAGGGAAAAATATAAGAAAGTCGATGCCAAGAAGTTGATACTCAGGCAGGAAAGAGATGAGGCGAAGAGACTTGAAGCAGAAAGGAGGAAAGAAATCAAGGCAGAGAAAAAGGCGCTCAGACAGCAGCAGAGGGCTTTGAAAAATGCCGGGGTAGAACAAAAAGGGAAACGGAAATGAAAAAGTTCTTGTTCATATTCTTTCTCTTAATGGCTTGCTCCTGTGTTCAATTGGAGCTGAGCCCGGAAGACGATACATCCGACCGCACAAAGATTTCCTTCCGGGTGAATTGGGGCGAGTTGGAAGAGGCGAGTCGTCCTGACTCGACTTTCATCGCTCTCAACAACATTTCTGAAGAGATTCACTATCTTTTCGAAACGGACAGCGAAGGGAATTACTTGCCGGATAACCATCACGACAGTTCCGCCTTCTACGGAAGCTATGTGATGCTTGCATACTACTGTGACAAAGATAATTATATCCTTTCAGGGACTAAGAATTTCCTGTCCGACAACGCTGTTTCCGTGAGGGATTTCAAGGCAAGGGTGAAAGACCTTCCCGAAGGTGAATTGGAGGAATTCAAGGCCGGGTCGAAATTGGATTTTAACTCCGCCTACCGTTTCATTCGCACCCCGGGACCTGTTTGGGCAGCTTTTGCGAAGAATGTAGTTTCTGACACGAGGGAGAATCTTTTCCACTTTACGATGACCCCTCTGCAGCAGACGATAACATTCTCCGTCAAATTGACGCCTGCGGACGGGGTGAGTATCCACTCTGTGCTGGCGGAACTTTCCGGAGTGCCGGCCTCATTCTCTCTTCTTACGGGTGAAGTCAACGAGGAGGACCTTGCAAGAGTCTTTTTCAAGATGAATCCTTCAGATGGTGGCTTTGAGGGCACAGTTGCAGTTCCGGCGGTGCTGCCTTCCGAAAACAACCGTCTCCGCACCGGACCTGGAATACTTCGCCTGAGCATTACGGCGGAAAAAGACGGGGTGAGCCGAATACTCTACCCGGCGGTCAATATTGGCGACAAGATTGTCGAACTCTCTCTGCTTGAGACTATTCCGGGCACTGACAGGAGGCGTATTGCAAGGAGGCAAGTCAGAATCGAACTTGACGAAAAACTGGAAATCAACTCTGACAGTTTCAGCGGCAGCGGCGGAGACGACGGAGTGACGGATTGGTTTGACAGCGGCGTCATAGATGTCGAGGTTTAAATTTTATGATTTAGATTAAGAGATTAAGATTAAGAGGTTAAGAAGTTTAGATTTAGAGGGTTTAATTTTGTAAGTGAATAAACTGAAGTTCATATCGCTTTTCGTTCTGATTTTCGCATCCTGCAATAAATCCTGGCAGGGTGTGACTGATGGGGACTACGACGATTTCAACGGCGGTTCACCGGTTCCGGTGCTCGTCGGAGTCGGGGATTCGGGTTTGTCCTACACCAGGGGAAGCGGTGCGATTGATTCGGAAGACGGTAAGAAATGGAAGGACGTAAATGTCTATGTTTATGCATTCAACAAGAACGGGGCTTCCTTTACATCCACTGCGTCATCTTCCGGAACAGGCTGTCTTATAGACGCTTCCCTCGACAATCCTAGTTCAAGGTCCGGCCGCAAGGCGTTTTTCGACGGCACAAACGGCTATCTCAGCTGGGCGGATTCCGAGCGGCAGGCCTACTATCCCACAGGCAGGGAGATATATGATTTCTATGCCTATTACATTGACAATCTGGACATTTCTCAGTCCCAGGTGAAACGCTACAACGACAAGATCACCATCCCCGTAACCATTGACGGCAGCACGGACCTGATGAGCGGCAAGGCTCCGTTTCGGGAGAGTGTTTTCAACGGCAACTTATATTCCGACTCCGAAAAGGAACTGATTCGCAAATATTCTTTCAGCTCCTACACGGCCCGAAGGAGCATAAACCCGCAACTCGAATTCAAACACCACCTTACAAGACTCAGATTCGAGCTCTATCCGGCTTCTGACGGAGCAAACTCTGTGATGGTTAACTCAATAAGCGTGAAATCCAAGACACGGGGTGTCTTTACTGTAGTGAGCAGAAATGATTCGGAACGCGGTGTGGATTTTTCACAGGACGCGAACTACAGACCTCTGTTCCTTGCGGAAGCTGACGGAAGCGCATTGATTCAGGACAAATATCACACGGACTATAACGGCGATTTTTCCCAAGCCCTCTATGAGCGTCCCTCTGTTCAGGTCGGAGGTTCGCTACTGGTGGCTCCGGACACCGAGTATGAAGTGAGTCTGGGAATGAAAGAGATTAGGGGACAGTCCTATCAGACGAGTTCCACATTCACCATTCGTTCCTCTGCCGGTTTTGTCGAGGGAAGGCAATATGTCGTGCGTCTGGCGATTTACGGAATGATGGAAGTGCGCCCAAGTGTTGAAGTGGAGCCGTGGGGAACGGGAGGAAGCATCATTTTGGACGAAGAAGACAAATACAAATAAACAATATATTAACAAACTCTAACACAAATGGTTATGAAAAAGTATCATTTTCTCGCAGCTCTTGCCTTCGTAGCGTTGGCATCCTGCACAAACAAGGTTCAGACAGATTCTCCGGAATTTCAGGACCCTCTCGAAGACGGAACTCCAGTTCCCGTACTCTTCTCAGCAGCTTCTCCGAAGGCATCGGTTGAGGTAAAATCTGTTGGTGCTGTGGACAAACAGTGGAGTGCTCAGGAACTTAAAATCTATGGTTATGACAAGACTGTCACAGATTTTACTCAGGAAGCTTTCATTGAAAATGTTTCCGCAACTGCTCCTGCAGACGGCAACAAAGGCGGCATCCAGGTGCTCAACGCTGCTTCACAGAATGAGCCGTTCTACTATGTTACCGGAAAATACTACGATTTCTACGGCTACCACATTGATGACGCTGCTACAGCTGCGCCTGTGAAATCCGAGACTTCAGTTGTCGTTCCTTTCACCATTGACGGTTCACAGGACCTTATGATTGCGAAGGCTGACCAACAGGCCGACATTGAGGCTGCCGGCAAGACCGACGAAGTGAGCGCAGAAAGGGCTTACAGTGCATTCGCAGCTCGTCGCGGTGTTCAGCCGAACCTTCTTTTCAAGCACCAGCTCGCAAGATTCACTTTCGAGATTGTTGCCGGTTCAGAGGCTGGTAGCAATATCTATGTTACAGAGGTTAAGCTCGTTTCAAAATTCAAAGGAAATCTTGCTGTCGTGGGACAAAATAGAGGTCTTGTTGACGTAGACGCTGAAACTGCCGAGCTTTCTCTTAAGGAAAAGGGAGCCCAAGGCATGCAGGCTCTTACCGAGGTGAAGCCTGAGGCATACGTTACAGGCGGTCCGGCTACCGCCAAGACCATAGGTGAAAGCCTTATGGTCATCCCGGGCGAGGCAAGCTACAAACTCTATGTCGGAACCCGTCAGGACGGTGTGAACACGCAGATCGCTCCTCAGGAGTGGACTCTTGACATCAACAAGATTGAAGGTGCTCCTCAGGGTGCCACTTCATTTGACGCCGGATATTCCTACAAGGTGAAGATTGTAATCTATGGTCTTGAGGAAGTGAAGATTACAGCAGAACTTGAGGATTGGAAAGAAGGCGGCTCAACTGTTCTCGACCCGGATTTGATGTAATTTATGACCTCCCGGAGGCACTGTCTTCCGGGAAGTCTGAATTGTGAAAAATATGAAGAAATACATTTATATCCTTGCTTTGGCTGCGCTTTCTGTTGTGGGATGCCGCAAGGCTGAACCTGCGGAGGACGAAAATGCCTGGATTCACGACGAGAGTCTGCGGGTTCCGGTGCTTTTCGGCTCTGCAAGCAATGTGGGAGCCACCACCAAGGCCATACAGAACGGGCTTGTCACAGGAAGTGTGATGAAATCTCTCGATGTGGGAGTTGTGGGAGTCGCTGAGAAAAACAGTGACGCCACTCCGGTCCAGTGGGGTGAAGATGTGGACGGAAGCATACTTATCAACAATCTCGGCGTCACCACAACGGCAAACGGCGAAGTGGTCTTCTCTCCGAAGATTTACTATCCGTTCGGAAACAAGTATGCCTATTCTTTCTACAGCTACTATCCCTACAAGAACAGCGAGGGGGGTACGGCATCTGTTGTGGACGGCGCATTCAAAATCACCTATCCTCTCGGGAACACTGATATTCTTTGGGCAGGTTCACAGGCTCAGGACTATAATGGAGTTCCGGGCTACAATGCTGCCTATTGTCGTGCCGTGAAGCAGGCCGGGGTTGATTCACAATACTATCCTAAGCTTCAGTACCGCCATCTCCTGACTGCCCTCGTATTCAAGGTTGTCGGAAAGGACACTGACATCGAGAATTACGACGTGAAGGTGACGGGAATGCAGATTACCAATACTCCGACCTCAGCCACTCTCTGCATTGCAGACAGCAAGGGCGTGAATTCCGGTGTGCTCACCGGCAGCGAGGAGTTGGGAAGCATCGGCTTTACCGACCTTAATGTTGTTCCGACGAGTGAGGAGACAGAGTTCTGTACGATTTTGGCGATGCCTGCCGCTAACTACACTGCAGCGATTACGCTGACTGTGGAGGGAGCAAACCGCAGTACCGTCGAACTTCCGCTTGGAAACACTGACGGAAGCACCAGTTATGATGCCGGATACATCTACTATTTCACCGTGACTGTGAACAATCCGCAGGAGGTGACTATTGTAGAAACCGGACTGACTGATTGGGTGCCGGGCGTAAATCCAACTCCTAACGATGAAATTTGACACTCATTTTGTTGTGCTATTGGCGGTGACGCTTCTTGCCCTTTGGGGCGGGGAGCGTCACGCCCGTGCGCAGCAGATAGCTGTCAAAACCAATGTGCTGGCTGATGCTCTGCTGACTCCGGATTTAGGCTTCGAGATGGTGACCGGAGAGCACAGCTCGCTTTCAATCAATGTTTTAGGGCATTGGAAACCTTATGGGGTGCAGTCAAAGATGATTGCTGTCCAGCCTCAGTTCCGCTGGTGGTTCGGCGGTCGTCCGCTAGCCAGGGAATATGTAGGTTTGGGGGCCATTTTCACCGGCTACGATATGGCAATAGGGGACCACAGTTACTCCGGACTTGCAGGAGGTTTGGGTATCACCGGAGGATATGTCCTCCAGATAGGAAAGCGTTGGTGCGTAGACTTTTCCGGTGGAGTCGGACTTGTCGCATTCGGGCAGCGAAGAGCCGGTCGTCACGACAATTTCGGCGACCTTGACGCACAGGCGCACAACTCCAGGGGCTACAAACTCATACCAATAAATTTGGGCGTCAGTTTCGTATATATCATTAAATAAATCAGACCATAGAGAGTGTATGAAAAAGGGAATGAAATTATTTCTTCTGATGGCTTTGCTTCTTCTTCCGATGATGCCGCTCGGCGCTCAGCAGATGAAGCGTGTCACCGGTCATATACTCGACAAGACCACCGGAAAACCCATTGACCTCAAGCAGGTTGCGGTGATGGTCTATGGTTTTAACACGGTTGCTCAAGCCGAGGATGTCAAGAAGCAGATGGACGGCGATGAAAACACTTTTGTTGTCCCTGATTCCCAGGCATTTCCCGACGATAACGGCTACTACGAAATCTCAATTCCGGAGACCGGCGCACTCATCTTCAAGGCGGATATGAAACCGGCGGTTCTTGAGAAAGTGAATTTCAGGCTTGAAATCAATGTCAGGATTGAGATGGGCAACTACATCAGGACAAGTACGATTACGGCTATTCGTGACCAGGTGGGAGTGCTTGACCCTCAGGGAGATATCGAAGGAAACTATCTCAAGGCCCGGAGCACGATTTCGCTTCCGGAAAACAGTGGGAAGACCAATGCGAGGATGATAGTCCAGCCTGTTCTGATTGACGGGGCGACGAAAGACACTCTCCGTTACCTGAAACCTATGGTTATGGACGGAAAGGAATATCACCTGACCCAGCTGAGGCGGATGAATTATGATTATTCTCTCGACCCGCTGAGCAACTTTCTTTCGCCGGACACTCTCTCCGCCGATGCCCAGATTATCAACTGGGCCGACACCATTTATCTTGAGAATCCGTCCCGAAACTATCAGGTGAAGGGAATAATCCTCCTCGAAGACTACAATCTTCCATATTTCCGCAAAGACTATTTTCTCGCCTCATCCAGACTTCGCCGTCCATTGCGTTTCCTGGAGTATTCGATGGACCCGTATATGCTTGACCCTGAGCAATATCGCGAACGGGCAAAACGGGAGAAGCGAAATACTGCCGGAAATATGTCCTTGAATTTCAAGGTCGGGAAGGCTCAACTTGCGGAAGATGACATTGTGGGGCGTGCGCAGATTGATTCAATCAAAACGGTCCTTTTGGACATCATCCACGGCGAAGGTTCCCAACTAAAGGAGTTTCACATCACGGGAATCGCCTCTCCGGACGGACCTTATGCGGGAAATGTGAATCTCGCAAAAAAGAGAATGGAATATGCTCTGAATCAGATTGTTTCGGTGCTGCCGAAGACGGTGAGAGACAGGGTGTATATGACCACAACTGCTTCAGTGGCTCCTTGGACCGCTGTGGCTGAACTGCTTGAGGCAGACTCGCTTATGACTCAGGCGAAGGCAATCAGGGACATTGTTGCGGCAAATCCCGGCACTCCGGGCAGGCAGTGGGGAAAAATCCGTGCGTTGCCGTATTACCGGAGTCTTATTGTCAATTACCTGCCCCGCTTGCGTTCAGTGCGCTATCAATATGGTTATGAGATATTCCGTGAGCTGACGCCGGATGAGATTATGGAACGTTGGCGCTCGGATGAGGACTATCGAAGCGGCCGCAAAAAGTTTGCGCTTTATGAGTATTGGCATCTTTTCCAACTGGTCAAGGATAAGGATGAACTGGAAAAACTCTACCGGCGGGCTTACGACGAATCAATTGAGGCTAATGGACGGCCGTGGATTCTGGCCGCGAACTCTCTCGCGGCATCTTACATTGCCAGGGGGGTGGCGGACACCACACTTCTGAGTGGATTTGTCGACCTTCGGACTCCGGTGGTGAATTTCCGCCTGATGAGACTCGACGGCAATGGCTATGACATCGTCAATCCGGAAGCTGTCATTGCCAATCAGATGATTATGTATGTCTTGTCCAACGATTTCCGCAAGGCGGGACAGCTCACCAACATACTCCCTTCCAATGAGAAGAACCGTCTTGTGAGAGCTTTTGCCCTTTGTCTTGGCGGTTACTACAAAGGGGGAAACACCCCTGAGCAGAGAAGCCGTGCGCGCGAGGTTTTCGAGACGGTTTCAGAGAGTTCGCCGCTTAACAGAGTTGTGCTGGCTCTTGCGATGAACACGAAGACTTATGATGCTGTTGCAGAGGAGGCGATGGCGGATCTGCCTCCGGATTCGGCGCTTACAGACTATCTTTGGGCTGTAATTTATGGCCGGAAAGGGGCGAGAAGCCACGATTTTATGGATGATATGGCTTCGGAGGACTATCTTCTTTCCTGCTTTCGAAAAGATGCGTCTTTTGTGGATATTGCCGCAGGGGATGGGGATATTGTTGAGACTATAATGAAAAGTGCACGGGACAGATATGAAAATGGGGAATAAACATTTTATTTGTTTTGCGTTTTTTGCGCTATCTCTCTTTCTGATGCCTATTTCTTTGCCGGCGCAGGAAGTGGTGGTGGACACATCGAGTTTCAATGCGTTGGAATTCAGTATGCAGAGGCGCTACCGTCCTGAGAATGAGCCTTTTGTCTCAGAACGCTTTTGGGACAACACATTTCTGCGATTGAGCGTGGGGTCCTGCGGGCTGTTCCCCAATTCCGCGTCAAGCTATTCCCAAGGGCCTGTCGCATCAGTTTATATCGGGAAGATGTTCGGCCCTTTGAATTCCGTCAGCGTTGGAGCATCTGTGTCAGAGTTCCGGCGTAATGTGGACGGAGTGAGAGTCTGGAGAGGAGGAGTCGGCTTTTCGCACAGTTTCAACTTCAGTTCATACTTTTATGGCTATTCCCCGTCGAGAATACTCAGTATCTCGACTCTTGAGGGGGCGGAGCTCGGGCTTGTCCGCGCAAAAGGGGAGTATGGGGCGGCGATGCTCCTTAATGTCGGGCTGGATATGAGGGCTCAGATAGCAAGGGAAATCGAACTTTTTTTCGCCCCGAAAATACTTTTCGGAAATGACGGTCTCGACAAATATCCGTCTCCACAGAATTGCCATTTCGGCTATGGTTTCGATTTTGGAATTCTCGCCCATTTCAACCGTCATAGGGAAGACAGCGGCGAAAAGGAGAGTTTTTCTTCTTGGTTTGCAAAGGATGCGTTCATTTCATTTTCCGGCGGCGCCCAGTTTCAGATTTCTGAACTTGTAGGCAAAACAGCCGGCTATCTGCCATCGACAAGGGAAAGTGTGGCTCTGTCATACGGACGCCGGCTTAGCGGTCCTCTATCTCTCAGATTGTCAGCTTTTTACGGACGAGACATTTGGAAACGCTTCAATGACGGCAGAAGTCTCAACTGTTACTACGGGGGAGGGCGTGCGGAACTTATGTTTGACACCCTTCATTGGTGGAAAAGAAGCCGTCCAGTCTTTTCTCTTCCGATTCTCCTCGGGCCGGAAGCCGGCTTGCTCTGGAAACCGGACGAGGGTTACACCATTCGCAGAATCTATCTGGGTCTGACCGGGGGGCTCCAGATGCGTTTCAACATTGCACGGCATTTCGGACTCTTCATTGAACCGAGGATGTCTCTTGTCCCATATTCCTGGAAAACACGCAGCGGCAATGTCCTGGTTTCTTCAATGACCACTTGGTACGACACACTTTTCTCCCTCCAACTCGGAGTGAACATCCCTCTGCAGTGACGAACGCCTGAACCGTATTTTTCTCATCGAGGGCATGAGGCGCGACTTTAGAACTCCAGCAGGGCGGTGACGGGGTAGTGGTCGGAGATGTAGGGAACGGCGGCATAGCTGTCTGTTACCGTGCGGAAACTTGGGCATTTGGAGAAGCCGCTGTAGTAGATGTAGTCGATGGTGAGGCCGTCAGTTGCCGCGAGATCGATGAACTGGTCGCCGACTGCGGCTTTCTTCAGAGGCTTCCCGAAGGCGTTGAATGACGGGGTGTCATCTGTGACTTGAGCCGTCTCTCTTGCGCTTGACATAATTTGGTTGAGCTCGGAGAGGACGGAATCTGAAGGGAGGACATTGAAATCACCCGTCAGCACCATCGGATAGCCGTCGGGATTGATGCTTCCGATTCTGTCCACAATCAGTTTCAGACCGTTTTTCTCGGCAAGTCTTCCACGGTGGTCGAGATGGGTGTTTACGTAGTAGAACTTCCTCTGTCCGATTTTCATCAGTGCCCAAGTGGCAGTTCTGCGGCAGGCGGCATCCCATCCGAACGACGGAGTTTCAGGAGTCTCTGACAGCCAGAATGTGCCCCATTCGAGAAGTTCAATTTTTTCCTTATTATAGAAAATCATCATCCTTTCGCCTTCTTCCTTTCCGTCGTCCCGTCCGACTCCCACGCCATCATAATCCGGACAATTCTCCCTGATATAGTCGGACTGGAAACCGAAAGCCTCCTGCAGCCCCATAATATCAGGCTTTATGTCCTCAATCATCGCTATTGTCGCTTCCTTTCTGTTAGCCCACGAATTCTCGCCGTCGTCCGCCACACCCATCCGGATGTTGAACGAAACGACTCTCAACTGTTCGGCGACAGGACTGCAGGAAAGGATGCTCAGCGCCGCAAAGATTAGTGCGAATAATGTGATTCTGACTCTTTTCATGATATATTCAAATCTATAGTTCGTAGATAAAGAGACACAAAAATAACAATTATTTCGCAACTGAACTTTAATAGCGTATTGCTCTCGATATATATCGTTTTAGAGTGGTTGATGATTGATTTTAATGGAGATTGTTCATAAATTTGGCTTTCAGATAAAACTTGAATTATGAGACAGGCAGTTTTGATTGGACCGGAACATATTGAATTCCGGGAAGTTCCGTCTCCGGAGGCAAAGGACCTCGGGGCGCATCAGGTGCTGGCGAAAATAAAGCGGATTGGTATATGCGGAAGCGAAATCCACTCCTGGCACGGGAATCATCCGGCGACTTTCTATCCTGTGGTTCAAGGGCACGAATACTCTGCCGAAGTCGTTGCCATCGGCCCTGAAGTAGGAGTCTGTGCACCGGGAGACAGGATAACGGCGCGCCCTCAACTGGTCTGCGGGAAATGCGGACCTTGTCGTAGGGGGCAGTACAATGTCTGCGAAAATCTGCGAGTCCAGGCTTTTCAGGCGGATGGCGCAGCGCAGGATTATTTTGTAATCGATGATGACAGAGTCGTGCGTTTGCCGGATGATATGCCTTGGGAATACGGTGCAATGGTCGAACCTGCGGCAGTGGGGGCGCACGCCGCTGCAAGAGCAGGGGATTTGAGGGGTAAGAATGTGGTGGTTTCCGGTGCCGGAACCATAGGCAATCTTGTCGCTCAGGCAGTGATTGCTTCCGGGGCAAAGCGGGTGCTCATCACCGATGTGAGTGACTACAGGCTTGAAATCGCCCGTCGCTGTGGCATTGCCGAAACCTTGAATGTCCTCCACACTCCATTGAAAGACGCCGTCAGGGAGGTTTTTGCCGATGAGGGGTTTCAAGTCTGTTTCGAGGTCGCCGGAGTGGAAAGCAGCCTGCGCTCTCTGATGGAATCTGTAGAAAAGGGAGGAACTGTCGTGGTCGTCGCGGTTTTCAGCGAGGACCCGCGGCTGAGTATGTTCCATCTCGGGGAACACGAATTGAATCTTGTCGGGACTATGATGTACCGTCACGAGGATTATCTTCTGACAGTGAAGAATATCGCCGATGGTTCAATCAAACTTGACGCTCTGATTTCCAATATCTTCCCGTTTGAAAAATATGCTCAGGCATATAAATTCATTGACGAAAGCCGTGGAAAATCGATGAAGGTCATAATTGATCTCGATGCCTCGGATTCAAATTGATGTTAAATATAATCACCGACATATCAGGGAAATACAAATAAAACTATGGCAATTGTTGACTGGCTTATCGTCGCCCTTTTTCTATGCACGCTCATATTGATAGGTTATTTCTTTTCGAAGAAAAACCGAAATATTGAAGATTATTTCGTTGCCGGACGCTCTATGCCAGGCTGGCTCGTGGCAATTGCTGCGACCGGGACGTCCATCAGCGCGGGAACTTTTGTCGGCTCTCCCGAACTGGGTTTCAATACCAATCTGACCTATATAATGAACCTCGTCGGAGCGATATGCGGGGGACTGCTTGTGGCAGCGTTCATCCTTCCAAGGCTCTATAACGCAAGGACAATCACCATCTACGGCTTCATCGGTGAACGTTTCGGAGAGACTTCCAAGCGGGCGACTTCGGTGATGTTCCTGCTCGGTCAGCTCTTCACCTCCGGCAGTCGTCTGTTCATAGCGGCGATAGCCATAAGCGTAATAGTTTTCGGCAATATCCAGTTCCAGTTTATGGTATGGAGCATAGTCATACTTGGAATAGTTTCGACTTTCTACACTATGATGGGCGGAATCAAAGGTCTGCTCTACATAGATACATTTCAGACCCTGCTGATGATATTCACCGGCATACTCGCCCTTGTCCTCGTGGCCTGTGACTTGAATTCCGTTGATTTCACTCAGTTGTGGCATCTGCTGACCGACGGGGGAATGGTCAAGAATCCGGCTGTGGAGGGAGTCGTGCCCGGTATTGCGGCTGACGGGCAGCTTACAGGTTGGAGCCGGGGGAGCAAACTTGAAATGTTTGACCCGAGTATAGATTTCAGCAAGCCCTATACTATAATAGGAGGACTTATTGGCGTCACAATATTTCGTGTTGCGCAGTTTTCCACTGACCACGAATTCGTCCAGCGGCAGCTCGCCTGCAAGGACGTGAAAAAAGCCGGACGTTCGCTGGTCGCCTCCCAGTTGATTACCCTCCCGACAGTTCTCATCTTTCTCGGAATCGGCTTGCTTCTTTATGTGAAATACATCACTGACCCTTCCGCGGATGGCGCTTTGAGCGAAGGATTTTTCAGCGATGCCCGCGACATTTTCCCGCAATACATCAAAAACCACATTCCCGTAGGAGTGCGTGGACTGATGATTACAGGGCTGCTCGCCGCCGCACTTTCGAGTTTCAATTCAGCGATTAACTCGATGGCGTCAAGTTTCGTCTCCGACCTTTATCTCCCGATTTGGGAACAGCGCCGCGGAACCGGGGTTTCGGATTCACAGCAGATGGCATCCTCCCGTTGGGTGGTGGCTCTGATGGGCACAATGCTGACACTTTTCGCTATACTTACCTGCGTGATGCAGCAAAGCAGCGGACTCAATCTCGTGGATTTCGCAACCGGAGTTATGTGCTTTGCCTATGTCGGTATGCTTGGTGTTTTCTTGACAGCCATCTTCACCAAAAGGGGAAATACGGCGAGTGTGCTTTCGGCTTTGATTGTCGGGCTTATAATCGTGATTCCATTGATGTTTCAGAAATCATTTTTCGGACACAACTACATCGCGTGGACATGGTGGTGTCCTCTGGGGGCTGTTGTGACCACTGCCATTTGTCTTCTCGGTAAGCCCGCTAAGGGGAGTGCGGCCAAACTTCGTTAAATTTTACTAAAGCATTCATTTAGTAACCCTGTTTTGGATATTTCGTGTCGGAAAATTTTTGTTTTCCGGCACGTTTTCGTCTTGTAAATCGTTATACATAAATTTGTTTTGCGTTTAGTAAAACCGAATTCATATATTTGCGCATACAAACCGGCAAAGCTTTTTCGGGCTTGTTTCAGAAGCCGGTGGACAGAAACTAAAAGGCGAAAATATGAAAAAACGTCTGATTTCATCTGGAGTGACAATTGCCGATGTGGCTGAGGCTGCCGGCGTGTCCGTGTCGCTGGTTTCGTTTGTGCTGAACGCAAAGAGAGGGCCTGACGGGGAGTATATGTGTTCTGCATCAAGGGCTACAGCAGAAAAAATCGTCGAAACCGCAACAAGGCTCGGCTACCATAAGAATATGGCGGCGTCCGCTCTGCGCACGGGTTACAGCAAGACACTCGGCATAGTTGTCGCAGACATCTCCAACTCCTTTTTCGGAGATATATGCAGAAACATCGAGAACCTTTCTTCGCAGGAGGGCTACCTTTCGCTCTTTGGCAGTTCCGACGACAATCCGGAGAAAATGTGTCAGATAGTCCGGAAATTCATTTCTTCCGGAGTTGACGGACTGATTGTCGCTCCTTGCGCGCATACGGAGAAGGAGATTTCTAAAATCGCGAAAAATTCGGTTCCGGTCGTATTGATAGATAGAGACCTTCCGCTGGCACAGGGAGTGGGACGGGTTATGCTCGACAATGAGTCGGCCGGAAGGCAGGCCACCCGGCATCTGATAGACAACGGCTACAAGAAGATAGAGATGGTCAGATACCGCACGGACATCCCGACCATACTCCAACGTTTCTCCGGCTACCGTCATGAAATGGAGGATAACGCTCTGGGAATGTATGTCAGGGACAATATCGTCAATGCCGAGACCATAAGAGAGGAGGTGACCGATGTCATCAAAGACGCACGCGAACGCGGTACGGAAGCCTTGATTTTCCCTTCCAATATGCTGACAGTCGAGGGGATCGCGGCAATCGTTGATCTCGGCTACAAGATTCCCGACGACATAGCAGTTGTCGGTTTTGACCAGGAAGACCACGCGGGGGTGTATAATCCCAAATTGAGCTATGTCTATCAGCCTACGAGACTTGTGGCCAAACATTCATTTGAAATGCTCCATTCGATGATTACCGGAGAAGAGGAACCGAAGTTCAAGATGCTCGACCCGAAATTTGTGACAGGTCTGTCTTCTTCGTCTCCAAGGGGGCGCAGGACGGATTCCATACTGCTTTGCGGTTCTTCTTTCGACAATCTCGGCGGATGGATTTCAGATTCCCAGTTTATGGACCAGATGGGCTCGAGTTGCCTTCTGGCGCACGGGTTGGGCGTGCCGGTCTCAGATGCATCCACATCTTTTAGAGTGGAGGTTGATGGGGATTACAACATCTTTGTCCGGACTCGCAATTGGACAGCGGCCTGGTCAGACAAACCTACTCCCGGCATCTTCACAGTCTCTGTTGACGGCCAAATCATCGACTGCGTTTTTGGCGGAGGTTCTTCCGAATGGCATTGGCAGCACGGAGGGAAACTGCATCTTGAACGAGGCGGTCACTGCCTCTCAGTTCACGATTTGACCGGATTTGACGGTCGTTTCGACTCTATCCTGCTCACCCTCGGACACGGCGCTCCGGTCGAGGACATCGCGAGTCTGAGGAATCAGCTTCTCAATCTGCCTGTCTTGCCGGAAGACAGAGGCAGTTTTGATTTTGTTGTCGTAGGAGGCGGAGTCTCAGGGATGTGTGCGGCCCTTTCCGCTGCCAGGTTGGGACTGAAAGTCGCTCTGATTCAAGACCGCAAGATTCTTGGCGGAAACAACTCCTCGGAAGTCCGCGTGGGGCTCGGTGGCCGTATAAACATAGGCCCATACCCTTCACTTGGCTATCTTCTCAACGAATTTGCCCCATCCCGCAAGGGTAATGCCCGTCCTGCAGAAATTTATGAGGATGAAAAGAAGATGGACATCATCCTGCGGGAAAAGAACATAAGTCTCTTTATGGGCTATCGGGTCACTGATGTTGACAAAAAGGATTCCGACAGAATCCGGAGCGTCGTGGCGACCAATGTGGACGATTACCGCAGGATACGCATTTCCGGGCATTATTTCTCCGACTGTACGGGCGACGCTGTTCTTGCCTCGCTCGCCGGGGCTGAGTGCGTGATGGGACGCGAGTCCAAGTCCGAATATGGAGAGCCGTCTGCACCGGATATTGCCGACGGGGTCACTCTTGGGGCTTCTGTGCAGTGGTATTCAGAGGAAACAGGGAATGAAACGGCCTTTCCTGATATTGATTGGGGACTTGATATTGACGAGGAAAGTGCCCAAAGAGTTCGCAGAGGACAGTGGTATTGGGAAGTCGGTATGAATGACGATCAGATACGGGATTGCGAGAAAATCCGTGACTACGGGATGTATGTGGCCTACTCTAACTGGGCATATCTGAAAAACCGTTCTCCGTTCAAGGAGGAGTATGCTCATTCTGAACTGAAGTGGCTGTCCTATTACGCCGGAAAGCGTGAGAGCCGCAGGATTATGGGAGAGTTTGTGCTGACTGAAAATGATTTGCGGAATTTTGTCATGTATGATGACGGATGTGTGGCGACGTCTTGGTACATTGACAATCACGAGCCGGATCCTGATAACGCCCGCCGCTATCGCGACCCGTGGTTGAGCCGTGGATGTCTTACACCTTTGGGATTCTATCCATTGCCGTTCCGTTGCTTATACAGCAAGGATGTAAAAAACCTGTTCATGGCCGGGAGAAACATTTCTGTGAGCCACATTGCACTGGGTACGACAAGGGTTATGCGTACCTGCGCTATGATGGGGGAGGTTGTCGGGATGGCGTGTGCGCTCTGTCTTGAAGGCGGGGTAGATCCACATGATATTTATTCGAAGCGTTTTGATCGCCTCCGTGAACTGATGAATAAGGGAACGGGTGATCCGAACAGGCCATACACTCAGATATATACTTTGATTGATACAACGGCCGAACGCCGGGAGGACTGCTGAATGAGGGTGACCAAAAAGTCTTTTTGTTATGTATGAAAAACCACATAATCGATTATGGACTATAAGTTTCTGATACCTGTACTGCTGACTTTTTTCGTATGCTCCTGCGAAGAGAGAGCATTGCCTGCGTACCTTGATGTCTCGAAACCTGTTGAGGATAGAGTTGAGGATGCGCTCTCCCGTATGACAATGGAAGAAAAAGTGGCAGTGCTTCATGCGCAGGCCCGTTTCTGTTCTCCCGGTGTTCAGCGTCTTGGCATACCGGAACTGTGGTTTACGGACGGACCGCACGGAATCCGTGCAGAGGTACAATGGGACAATTGGACTTCGGCCGGCTGGACAAGCGATTCCTGCACAGCCTATCCGGCGCTCACGGCGCTTGCCGCCACATTCGACCCGGCTCTCGCCTATGACTATGGTGTTGCGATAGGGGAGGAGGCTCGCTATCGGAATAAGGATGTACTGCTTGGTCCCGGCTGCAACATTTGCCGGACACCTCTATGTGGACGGAATTTTGAGTATATGGGGGAGGATCCTGCCCTCGCCTCTGCGATGGTCGTTCCCTATGTCAAGGGCGTTCAGGAACAAGGCGTGGCCGCGTGCGTAAAACATTTTGCGCTCAACAATCAAGAACTGCACCGCCACACCACAAACGTGGTTGTCAGCGACAGGGCTTTGAACGAGATTTATTTGCCGGCTTTCCGCGCAGCCGTAGAGGAAGGCGGCGCCTGGGCGATGATGGGTGCCTACAATCTCTTCGATAACGAGCACTGCTGCCACAACTCCCGTCTTTCCAGGATTCTTAAGGAAGAGTGGGATTTTGACGGAGTTCTCATAAGTGACTGGGGAGGGACGCACGACACGGAGCAAGCCATCATCAACGGTCTTGATATGGAATTCGGGACTTGGACGGACGGATTGATGGTGGGGAAAGGAAACGCCTATGACAAGTTCCACCTTGCACAACCATATCTTGAACGGCTCAGAAGCGGGGAGGCCTCGGAGGATGTGCTGGACGGGAAAGTCAGAAGGGTTCTCCGCCTGATGATGCGGACCTGTATGTCAGGGAATCGCGGATGGGGCCGCTTCACCTGTCCCGAGCATTCAGCTACGGCGCGCAGAATCGGTGCTGAGGGTATCGTACTGCTCAAGAATGAGGAAAATCTGTTGCCTCTTCATCACCGGAGGATTCTTGTTGTGGGGGAGAATGCTGTCCGAAGTATGACTATGGGCGGTGGAAGTTCGTCTCTCAAGGCAAAGTATGAAGTGAGTCCTCTTGACGGACTCCGTGCAGCCTTGCCTGATGCGGAAATAGTATATGTCCCCGGCTATTCGTCTTCTGCTTCTGTAGATGAAAAAGACGCATTGGCTGCGGCGACAAAGGCGGATGTCGTTGTGTTTTTTGGCGGACTGAACAAGGATAAGTACAATGATGCCGAGAGTTATGACAGAGAAGACTGGCATCTGCCGTATGGGCAGGATTCCCTTATCCTAAAGCTCGCAGCCGTGAATCCTTCCCTTGTTGTTGTTAACATCTCGGGCAACCCTGTCGCAATGCCGTGGGCGAAGGATGTCCCTGCCATAGTTCAGGGATGGTATCTCGGAAGCGAGGCGGGAAACAGCCTTGCGGATGTATTGACCGGCCGTGTGAATCCATCAGGGCGGCTTCCGTTCACTATCCCGGTGAGACTTGAGGATGGTCCGCTTAGGGATGTGTCTCAATATCCTGGAATTCCGCGCGGCGATGCATCCGACAAGAACACAATCTGGGACGAGACCTATTCGGAAGATGTTTATGTCGGCTACAGATGGTATGAAAAGAATGGAATTGAACCGTTGTTCCCATTCGGACACGGCTTGAGCTACACCTCCTTTGAATATGGCAGACCGAAGATCTCTGGGACGGAATTGAGATTTTCAGTCACAAACTCCGGACAACTTGCCGGGGCGGAGGTCGTTCAGGTTTATGTCGGCCTTCCGGGAAATGACCGTCCGGTCAAGGAACTGAAAGCTTTCAGAAAAGTCTTCATCGAACCAGGAGGGACCATTGATGTTTCAATGAAGATTGATGCGGAGAAACTTAGACAATACGATGACGGCTGGATTTTGCCGCGAGGAGAATATAATGTTTTCATTGGGTCATCGTCTACTGACATAAGATATTCAACAACCATTAAACTTTAGTTATAATGAAAAGAGTAACACTATTCTTGTTTTGCGCTGCACTGCTCCTATGCTCTTGCGTGCGAGAGAGCGAACCCGACAGCAATGTCAAGGCTGTTGTGAAACTCTCTGTCAGCGACATCCTCTCTTCTTCTGCGACAATCACAGTCGAAAGCAGACAGAAAGATGTCACCGGCTATCTTTTGCTGCCACCTCAGAAATATGACGATGTCGCGCCTTACCTCTCTATGGACGCTATCGAAAAACTGGCAATTATAAAGGATAAGGCCCAAAAGCAGGAAAGCCTGACTCCATTGCGAGTTCAAGGTCTGAAACCCCGGAACAAATACTTTGTCGGGGTTGTGGGCATCGATTCCGGAGGCGAGGTCATCACAGCGCCGGTCTTTACCACATTCGAGACAGTAACGCTAAATACGGCACTTTCCACTGTATATGAGGGGCGTACTCCGGAAGGAAAATATGCTTTCAAGGCGAAGCTATCTCCGGATCCTTCCACTGTGAAATTCAAATATGTATTTGACGGAAAGTATGTTGCCTCAACGGCTGCGGAATTGCGGGAACTCCTCTTGAGCTCTTCTCCGGATGTAAAGACCGCCACTGAGGCTGTCGAACTCAGAATTGAGTCGGAGGCTAAGAAGGTGATGCTTGCCGCCCTGCCATTTGATTTGGACGAGAACGAAGGACAACTATCTTCGCTGCTGTCTGCGGGGGATATGACCCTTGTTACTGTGGATATTGACGGGGTGCAGACTCTTGAGTCCACAGAGGAAGACGACAATGTCTATGAGGGTATAGTGAATGTGCCTTCAACAGCCGAATTTACTGTGACTATAAGCGGCGAGCAATATGGCTTCTTGTCTTGGTCCGGAGTCGGAGGCGTGGGCAGTTTCACAGAGAAATACAATATCGCCTATCCTCCGGTGGGTTTGAATGCCGCTCAGAACGGTACCCGTCCTCTTTCCTATTCAGTTTCAAAATCCATAGGACGAATGGCGAAGATTGCAGATGGCGGCAACAAATTCTGGATTTCATTGGGAGGTCCGGCTAAATTATTTGTCCGCATAGACCTTGGCAATGCCGACGGCATTCCTCGCTATTATTTCCGTCTTCCGGATGAGGAAAATGTGATTCTTTATGAGTCTTTCGACCTTTTTGCCTATTCCGGGGATTATATGAAACCGGCTAACGGCTGCGCTGTTCCGCTTGCGCTTGATAAGGTTGACGGTACCGAGCCGGGTACTATGCAGGCGTGGAATCTGACCAATGCCCATGGTGCCAACAAAAACGAGGTCGGTTATGAAAAGACCTGGTTCGACTATCCTGAACAGTTGCACGGAAAAGTTCTCGCACCTCAGACTTATATCCGTAATCGCGACCTGTCCGGCTGGAAAATACTCAATGGCGGAGAACGGGTCGGAGCGTTGCAGCTTTCCGTTTCCGGCACGAATACATTCGGACAGCTTGAAACTCCGGAACTTTCATCTTTGACAAAGAGTACTAATCTCAAACTTGAACTCGATTTGGCGAGGTTCTCCGGCGCATCCAAAAACCGCATCGCAGTTCGAGTGGTGGGCGGCGGCAGTTTTAGCCGCGGAGAGGTCACGGTGGACGGAAAGAGCAAAAAGACTCTGACTGTCTCTGGAAATGAATTTCTTGTAGGCTACGAAGCTGATGTCTGTCCTCCGACTGTTTCCAACGGCACTGTGGACAAGCCTGTTTCCCATTTTGTTTTCGACATTTCCGGTGCAGTTTCAACGACAAAAATCGTCATCGACACCTCTGTGGACGCCAATGAGAAGGGGGACAATGCCAATGCGTCGCGTTGTTTCGTCTTTGAACTGAAACTCAGCAAATTATAAAAAATGAAGGCTATGAAAAAGTTGATTTATATGGTTTTGGTCTTGAGTCTGATTCCGTTGGGACTTCGTTCTCAAGACAAATACACCGGGCGGGTTCTTGCGAGCGACAATACTCCGGTAGTGGGTGCTGCCGTGATTATAGAGGGAACGACTGACGGAGTCGCCACCGATGTGGACGGAAAATATGAGATTAGGGCTTTGCCGGGGCAGAAATTGCTTGTCTCTTGCATAGGCTTTTCTGATGCCCGCAAGACTTTGGGGACGCAGACCGTCGTCGATTTCGTGCTTGAGGAAGACACAACCTTCCTCGAAGAAGTGGTGGTGGTCGGCTACGATGTCCAGAAGAAAGTGAATCTCACCGGTTCGGTATCATCCCTCTCCGCAGGACAAATCGAGACTCGGCCTGTTGCTACCGCAGCAAATGCTCTTCAAGGTCTGGCTGCAGGAGTCACGGTCACGAACCAGTCCGGCAATCCCGGTTCTCCAGGGAGCTCAATCCGTGTCCGTGGTATCGGAACATTCGGAGGTTCAAGCGCTTCGCCTCTCGTGCTTGTTGACGGAGTGCAGGGCAGCATTGACGATGTAGACCCTTCCCAGATTGATAAAATTTCTGTTCTGAAAGATGCGGCATCATCCTCAATCTACGGCTCAAGGGCAGCCAACGGTGTGATACTCATAACAACCAAGCGCGCTCCGAAAGACCGTTTCTCTCTGAGCTACAGAGGCTATGCCGGCTGGTCATCCCCGACCGACATCCCGAAACTCGTAGGCGCGGAGGATTATATGCGCCTGAGCCGTGAAGCTTCACTCAATGATGGAGACACCCCTTTGTATTCCGAAGAATACATCGCAAGATATATGGACAACCATCGCGTGGACCCGGATTCATATCCTATAACCAAATGGCAGGAGAAAGTTCTCAACGGAAACGGATTCACCCACAGCCATGCGCTTTCTTTCAATGCCGCATCGGGTAAAATCCGCAATAATGCATCCTTCGGCTATCTCAATCAGAACGGTATCATCAAACGTCAGAACTATTCCCGTTTCACTCTTCGCGACAATATGACAATCGACGTGAACGAGCGTCTCAACGTGAAATTTGATTTCGCGACGAATTTCGGACGGCGTAATGCTGTTCCTCTTGCCGCGAGCCTTTTCAATATGATGAATACCCGTGACCCTCTGATTCTCACGCAGTGGTCCAGCGGTGACTATGCCCCGATGACCGGGGGATCTACGAATATCCTTCCGGTGACAGACGGTGAGGGCGGACAAAAGAGAGTGGACAATCTCAGGATAAACGGTGCCGTTTCGCTGAGCTGGTCTCCGTGGAAATGGCTGACTCTGGAGGGAAAAATCGCTCCTCGTCTGGCAGTGTCACACACCCACCTTTTTGAGGACGTGATTCACTATGCTTCAGATGCTTACGGCTCACAGTCTCCGGTGAAGAGCCGTCTGTACAATGAACTGACGGAGTCCCAGACGCAGAACTTCTATATGACTTACCAGGGCACGGCTTCCTTCCATCAGAAATTCGCCGATGCGCACGAGGTGAAAGTCCTTTTGGGAGTTTCGCGTGAGACTATGAGCCAGAGGTATTATTCGGCTTCAAGGCAGAGTCTTCCATATCCCGACTATCCCGTGCTTAATGTAGGGGCCGAGGACGAGACGATGTCCAATGCCGGCACAAGGTCGGAATGGGCTCTCCAGTCATTCTTCGGAAGGGTTAATTACAATTATAAGGAGAGATATCTCATTGAAGGAAATATCCGTTTTGACGGTTCGTCAAGATTTGCCAAGGGCAGGCAGTGGGGTATATTCCCTTCAGTTTCAGCAGGTTGGAGAATAAGTGAAGAACCTTGGATGACAAGAGCAAAAAAGACTCTCACCGAACTCAAACTGAGGGCGTCCTACGGACAGTTGGGAAATCAGAACATAAGTTCGTCAAATTATCCTTTCGCGGAGCAGCTTGCAATGGATGTATATTCCGTAAACGGAGTGCTTGTGCCTATTGCCTACAGAAACACTCTTGCAAACGAAGACATCACTTGGGAGACCTCCGAGATGTTCGATATCGGCTTCGATGCGGCGTTTTGGAATAAATTCAGCCTGACTGCCGATTTCTATCTGAAGAATACCCACGGGATTCTGATGACTCTCAACATCCCTCTCTCTACCGGTCTCAATGCCCCATATCAGAATGCCGGCGAGGTCAGGAACATAGGCTGGGAACTCAGTGCGGGCTATCACGACAGTTGGGGAGACTTCCGTTTCGGGATAGACGCGAACCTCTCCGACGTAATCAATAAAATTACGGATATGAAGGGGCAGTATGAGAGCCGCAGCAACGGGATTATCCGTAATCAGGAAGGCTCGTCAATCAATTCCATCTACGGACTTCAGTGCATCGGGATGGCACGTACACAGGAGGAAGCTGACTGGGTGAACATTAATCTGAGGCAGTATGGAAAAGACATAAAGCCGGGAGACCTCATCTATGCGGACACCACGGGGGACGGGGTTGTGACGGATGCGGACAAGACCGTCATCGGCAGCACAGTACCTCGCTACACCTATGGGGCGACACTCTCCTTCGGCTGGCGGGGGCTGGATTTCAGCGCTTTCTTCCAGGGCGTCGGCAAAGTGGATTCCTATCTGAGTTCCTACTTCGTGCAGCCTTGCATCAACGGAGGTACATTCCGCACGGAACATCTTGACCGCTGGACGGTGGAGACCCCGGACGGATTCTATCCGAGAATGTCCTACAAGAGTGAACACAACCGCCAAGTCTCTTCGTTCTGGATGAGGAACGCCTCCTATCTCCGGCTCAAAAACCTCACTCTGAGCTACTCCCTGCCGGAAAAAATACTCAAGAAATGTATCAAAAAGGTCTCATTCTTCGCTTCTGCCGAGAATCTGTTCACCTTTACGAAATTCTATCAGGGCTATGACCCGGAGGTTGGCTATGACCCTAATGCCCGCGACGGCGTTTCACTTGGAGCTGTCGCAGACAACTATCCGCAGGTGAAAACCTACACATTCGGTGTTGAACTCAAATTCTAAGAAACGATGAAAAAGACATTTATATTTTTCCTTATGGTTCTTATGAGCCTTGGGTGCAGCCTTGACAAACATCCGCTCAATGGTCCATCGACAGTCGGATTTCCTTCTTCAGAGGAGGAGGCAACGGCTGGAACTTATGCCGCCTACCGGGCTGTGGCGACCAATTACGGTCATCTCACGGCAGGTTGGTGGAGAACCATCGACTGCATCAGCGATATAGGCACCGGGCGTATTGCCAGCGCTGCTGTCCTCCAGCTTACCACATCCACCATTTCGACAGAAAACAAATGGATTGTGTCTTTTTACAAATACTCCTACATCGCAATCGGACGTGCGAACTATGTGCTCGACGGACTCGACAATCTCTCCGGCAAGGTTCCCGAGTCCACGATAGCCTCCCTTAAGGCGGAGCTCCTATGTATCAGGGCTTTCTGCTACGACCAGCTTGTACAGTACTATGGTGCTGTTCCTTACATCGACCACGCCCTGTCCCTCAAAGACAAGAGCTATCCGAGAATGGCGAAGGAGGAGATTGTATCCCGGCTTCTTGAGGATTTGGACGACGCCCTGATTGACGCCCTTCCTCTGGTGTGGCCTTCATCCGAAGGAAACGCCCGTTTCAGCCGGGCAGCCGCATATATGCTCAAGGCGAGAATTTGTCTGAACCACGCCACTCATTCCAACGGCTATTATGAAAAGGCAGCCGAATATGCCGACAAAGCTATAGCCATTGCACATTCGAACGGCAGCAAACTTGCGGAATATGACCTTAAATACTATCCGACCCACGCGGACGGCGAGCCGAACTGTGCACTCTTCGCTTATGCAGGCGAAAACGACCCCGAGTGGCTCTGGTCTCTCCAATACAACGACCTGACCACAGATCTTTTGACTATCAATGTCTATTACATCGCGCCCCGGACACTAAATGGAGCATCTTGGATGGGACCTTCTCAGGCATTCATAGATGCGATTCAATGCACTGACGGAAAACACATCACCGAGTCACCGCTCTACGATTGGCAAGACCCGTGGAAAAACCGCGACCCGAGGCTCGACCTCTTCTGTGTGCGTGACAATTCCCGTACTATGGGAGTGGAATACTCGCTTGACGTCACTAGGGAAAAGGTGCATGACTACATGGCCGGGACTGATATCGCCAATTCCAATGTGATAGGGAATAAAAGCGAATATGGTCCCAACGGAACTAAAGGTCCCGGAGGTTATCTTTGGCGCAAAGGGTATGACAACGCCTTTTACGGAGCCATCACCGGAGGTTCTCGCGAACAGACCAAGGATGCGATTAATAACGGTGTTTTCCGCTTGAGCGAACTCTATCTGATTGCAGCCGAGGCGAGGATTGAAGCCGGAGTGGAACTTGATGTGGCAAAGGAGTATATAGACAGAATCCGCCGTAGGGTGAATATGCCTGATGTCGTGGCCACGGATCAGGCGGGTCTTCGCAGTGCGCTGAGATATGAACGTATGGTGGAACTTTGCAACGAAGGTTTCCGCTGGTATGACTTGCGTCGCTGGGGAATTGCCGAAAAGGCTATGGACCGTGATATTATGGCTCCGGGACAATCGTCTGCCAAGGCTCCCCGCAATTTCATTTCCAATGCAAAGCCAAGCATAGACTCCGACTGCATCGTGAGCTACTCTGCTGATACCTGGGACGGCAAACCGAGCAATCTGAGAAAATTCAGCACCTATGTCTTCACTACCGGTAAGGATGAGTTCTGGCCGATTCCTAAGTCCGAACTGGACTCTAACGAGGCTATGGAACCATCCGATCAGAATCCGGGGTATTAGAAGCTTTTACGTAAGAGATGAAAACTTCGCAACAATGACTAAAAATTCAGATATGGAAAAGAAAAGAAATTATGAACCTCCTCTTATGAATGAGTTTGGTTTCAATTCAGAAAACGGTTTCGCCATAAGCAGGAACCACAATGCTGATTGCGAGGGCGTCAGTGAAACGAACTATCAATGGTCATAAATCAGTTATATGATGAATGTTATGAGAAAAATACTGCTACTTGTCCTTTTTTCTGTCCTGCCTTTTCTTGGAGCCTGCGAAAAACCTTCTTCTGGGCTTAACCTCAGCGGAATCAGCTCTCCTGTGAACGGAAAAATCACTTGGTCGGACGGAGCTCCGGCTGTCGGGATTCAGGTCAGTGACGGATTTACGATAGTGCGCACAGACAAGGACGGAAACTATAAGATTCCTAAGCGCAACACATACGCATATTGGGTTTATTATTCGATACCTGCCGATGCGGAAATTGCAATAGGTGAGAACGGTCTGCCGCTTTTTGCACAGAAACTCGACCCAAAGAAAACTGAATACAATTTCAGTCTGAAAAAAATCGCTGTCGAGAAGAAATTCCGCCTGCTCGCCCTCGGAGACCCTCAGGTGAAAGAGAAAAACAACGGAATAGGACGCTTTAACGCTGAAACTGCTCCTGACATAAGGGAATATGTGGCAGGAAAGTTTGGGGATATGCCGACATACGCCGTCACTCTCGGAGACCTCGTTCATAATGAGTGGAATCTCTATCCGGAAGTGACAAAGATGCTCTCACTTGGGAATCTCTCCGTGCCTTGTTTCCAGGTTATAGGCAATCACGACCACGAGTTTTCAGCCTCCGACCCTATCCCGGACCTTGTCGGACAGAGAAAGTTTGAGGCTGCGATGGGACCGGTGAACTACTCTTTCGACAGAGGAGATGTCCACATACTCGTGCTTGACAACATCGTGCATCAGGGCAAGAGCGAGACCTCCTGCAAGGAAGAACTCTGCGAGAGGGTTATGGAATGGGCGAGGACAGACCTTTCTGCCGTGCCGAAAGAAAAGACCGTGGTTGTTTGTATGCACGCAGGTCTTGAGTACGCCGCTGCGCAGGAACTCTATGAAATTCTTGCGGGTTTCAACTATGCGAGGCTAATCGGCGGGCACAGCCACTACATCCATTATGCCATCGAGAAAGTTGCAGGTAAAACCATCAATATGGACGATGTCGGAACCACCAACGGAGTGGACTGGTGTGCGACGGTCTGCGGAGGAGGGGAGCCAATGGGCTATGCCTCCTATGAGTTTGAGGACGGAAAACTCAAAAGCCATATATACAAGGCTGTTGGGCATCCTGAGACTTATCAGATAAGGCTCTATCATCCGGCGGATTTTCCGGAGTTTGAATATCAGGTCAAGAGCGACAAACCTCGAATCTATAAATTCGACGTTCCCGGAAATGACTATGTCGTAGCGAATATATGGAACGCCACGACTGAATGGAGTTTTGAAGTCTGGGAAGACGGAGTGAAAGTTTCGGACGCGCTTGTCCAAAAGAAAATGTACGATGCCTGGTCCTGCTGGTATTTCTACAAGGTCCTCGCTCGCAACACATACAGCTATTCCCGCAAACCTCAGCATATGTACTATCATAAACTGCACAATCCCGGGGCTTCGGACATCAAAGTGGTGGCACGCGACCCTTATGGACATACTTTCGAACAGACGCTCTTCACCACAAGGGCCGAATCGGATTATCCCGCTCCTCCGATGCACTGACCTCTGTAAACTGTAGTTTCTAAACTTAAAATTTATTGAAAATGAAAACACGAAATTTGATATTTACCTCCGGACTGTTCTTCTCTATGACGCTCGCATTGCTTTCCTGTGCGAAAGTCCAGTCTCCGGAGCCATCTCCTGAAAGCCCGGCTGAAAATCAGGAACAGTCCGGAAAAATTGAAATGGAATTCTCTGCCATAAGCGAAGCCGGGACAAAAACCGCGCTTGGAGAACTTTCCGGAGGACTACGTCCCATAACTTGGGTGAAAGATGATGAAATAAAGATATACTTCAACGAATCGTTCACCACCTCGAAAGCTCTTTCTGATGGTGCCACAACCACTTTCAAGGCAAATGTGGATGAAGCCCCGGCCTATTATGCGGTCTATCCTTCTTCTGTGGAAAGTTCCCTTACAGATGGAAGTGTCAGCGTGACAATACCGGCAAAACCTGTGGCCTCAAAAGATTTCGGTTCCATCCATTATGTGGCTGCAATTGCCAAAGACGGTAATCTGTCCTTCAAGAATCTCTGTGGATTCATACGTTTTGAAATAAGGAATCCTGAAATCCGAAGCCTGATTATTCGTGGTGCCGGTGATCAACTGCTCGCCGGAAAAGTGAGCGTAAGTTTTGATGAGAACGGAAATATCGGGACTCCGAGCATATCCGGAGGAAATTCGAGGATTATTGCCACTGTTGCCGAAGCGGGAGTATATTATATTCCTGTGCTTCCGGGTATCAATCTTGCGAATGGCGTCGGTTTCCGTTTCTATAAGGAAGGGGATGTGGCTTCAGCCAATGCTATCGAGACCGGAGTTTTCAGCCTTACGCCTCTTTCGGTCAGCCGCAGTGGGATTGTGGACCTCGGGTGCATTGACGAGCGGATTGTGACAGACTGGTATATTGCTCCGACTGCTCAAGGCACTGGTGACGGGCTGTCTGCGGAAAATGCTGCAGCGGGAGTTACATTCCTCAGGAGACTTCTTGCGCAGGATGACACCAACGACAAGACCAAGGACGGTTTGGCAAAGGGTTATGGCTGCATCGGAGTCAAAGTTCACGCGGCTGCGGGAGAATATGATTTTGGAGGAGAAGAAATTGTTGTCGCTTGGCCAGGACATACTTCGGCAGTGGGTACGACCATAGAAGGTGCTCCCGGAACTCTGTTCAAAAACAGCGGCAACTCCCGCTTTTTCAAGCTCGGGGCCAGGGCCGCTCTGACTTTCAACAACCTGCGCTTCACGGGCGGCAATGCTGATATGGGCGGCGCTCTGTATCTTGGCGGAGACGATGCCACGATAAAATGTGACGGATGCGTATTTGACGGAAATCTCGGCAGTGCCGTCTATCTGAATAATGCTTCGGCTTCCGCTTGGTTCAATTCCTGTGTATTCACGGGGAACAATTCAACTCCGAACGGCGATAGCCAATATATCGGACGGGCAGTTTGGACAATGACGGGGGCTGCGACTTTTTTCAATAATTGTACTTTTGGGGAGCAGGTGGCTTCCGAAAAATGTTTTGGCGACATTGAGATTCGCTCAGGAAAACTGATTTTTGCCAATTCGACGATGATTGGTTCAGCTTCGGGTGGAATCTTTCGGGTTCACACGGGAGGTGGAAACGCTTTATATCTGAATAGTCTTGTCATAAACAAGAATGGAGCGAAGGCGGCAATAAACTATAATAGTAAAAATGGCACATTCATTTCCCGTTATGTGATTTCCGGACCGCCGCAAAACAAATACAAAACATATATAGAAGGTACCCCTTCCGACACAGACATAGCAAATGTCAAATACGTCGACATCGGCAGTCCGGCTTTTGACGAGACTGACTTGGTCTATAAATGGGACGGAAAACTCACCGGCTACGACAAGAGAATTTCAGCGACAGACGCGGCGGAACTGATAAAGACATCAAGCCCTGAATTCCACTCTTGGTTGAACAGCATAAACGCGCTTGACAAGGACCAACTCGGAAATCCGCGCAGTCCAAATAACCGTCAAGGCTCCTGGCGTGGAAACTGAATAATCCTATATAAACTACCTTGAAAAACTTCTTGGATTTCTGCCTCGCCTGTCTTAGGCCTGGTAGAAATCCAAATTTTTTGTCAATTCATAAAGTCCGTGTCTTGAATGACGATTTCTATTGCAACAGCCATTTCCATACCGGCATTATTTCAATCTTACCCGATTTGTCTTCAATTTCTCCGGATTCGTCATTCGTCAGTATCAGACGGCGTCGGCATTTTTGGACATTTGGAAATTTTTTCAAAGCATTTACTTCTCTCTCGAAGGTCTCAGAAGATTGTGTGAGGCTATATGAAACTTGAATTGCCAATTCGTCTTCCGGGATATAGAAATCAACCTCGACCTTATCATTATAAAAGAATACACGTTCATTGTCTGCGTCGTGCCCATATTTGCGAAACAATGCCAAGGCAACAACATTTTCGAGTAGGGCGGTTTCTCCTCCGAGAAGAAAAAGGTTGAGAACGCCATTGTCAATGAAGTAATACTTGCAGGACATTTCTTTTTCTGACAAGGGTGCGGATATATTCCTCAGGCGAAGAATCAACCACGCTTCTTCGCTATATTCTATGTATTTTGAGACTGTCGGCATTGAAATTTTGCCGTTTACGGACGACAGTATGTGCGCTATGCGGTTGTATGAAACCGGTTGGCATACACATTCCGCCAGTTTTTTGATCAGTAGGCGGAGACTCGGAATACTTGCTATTTTGTTCCTACTGGCAATATCTCCCAAATATATTTTTTGGAATAGACTGCTCAAGTAATTGCGCTTTACCGGAAGTCCGACAGTCTCCGGCATCCCTCCCCAATGCAGATATTCATTCCACGCCTTAATCAACTGTGCCCTTGTTTCTGTCGCTAGCAACGAAATTTCGTCGTGACATATTCTTTGTATATCAATGGCTTCTTTGAAACTGTAGGGATAAATTTCTTCCGGCAGATAACGTCCTCCCAATGTGCTCATTATCTCTGAGGACAGCATCTTGGCATTACTTCCTGTAATCCATACAGAGTATTTTGTATCTGCGAGACGGCGTGCAAATTTCTCCCATCCGTTTATGTTTTGGATTTCGTCCAGAAACAGCATTGGGCGTTTCCCGTAAATCTCCGCGTGTGTTTCAAGGATGCTTTCAAAATCTGATGCCTCAAACTGTGCAAGACGGTCATCTTCAAAGTTTATGTAGAGCATCTCGTCCCAATTATGACCGGATGACAGCATCTCTTGCATCTTCTGGAACATCAAGAATGACTTCCCGCAGCGGCGAACTCCGACAAATACGCGGCAAGGAAAATCATCGGACGGGAGTTTTCTCCGGACGATTCTGTATTTCTCAATATCTAAATGGTTAGATATCAGTACTTTCTTAAGTGTGTCTTTGCTTATCATCTCTTCAATTTTCGTTAGTTAATCAAAAATGCTTTTGAATGATGGAGCAAAGTTATAAATATATTTTGAATTTTATGTCAACTTTTCAAAATGCCACTTTGAATTTTATTGCTATTCTTCAAAATGTATTTTGAACTTTGTGCCATTTTTTCAAACTGTGGCTTTGAACTTCGCTATTTATGCGTCAATGTGATTTCCGCTGACTTCAATGTCTATGAATGCTATCTTTCCCATCGGTCAGTTTGACCTTTTATGACTTTCGACGGATTTTCCAAACAAAGAAAATCACGAGCGAAAGGACGAATGTCACGGAACCTATTGCGTAATTCCAGCTGTTTGGGAGGTTGAAACCGATTTTTGCGATGCAGAGGTAGGTCGTGCAGACGGCTGTCATAAAGGCTGCGGGGAAAAGGGTCAGAAGGTAGGCGGAAGACCCTGCTCCTTTGGATTTGACGAGGTAAGCCGTTGCAGTCCAGAGCATAAACACGGCAAGAGTTTGGTTTGCCCAGCCGAAATAGCGCCAAATAACGTTGAATCCGTCTTCATCTGCAATGTTGTACCAAAGCAGTAGGACGGCGATTGCAAAAAGCGGGATGCTGATTGCCAGGCGATTGCGTATCGGTTTTTGCTCCAAGTGAAGGAAATCCGCCACAATGAGGCGGGCACTGCGGAATGCTGTGTCGCCGCTTGTGATAGGGGCTGCCACAACTCCGAGCACCGCGAGAATGCCACCGAAAATCCCCAGCCAGCTTTTCGACACACTCACAACCACTTCAGGAGCGGCAGCACTGAGTGAGGACCCCACAGCCTCGGCACCTCCGTCAAAGAAAAACCAAGATGAAACGGTTGCCCAGATGAGCGCAACCACACCTTCAGTGATCATTGCTCCGTAGAAAACAGGTCTTCCGAGTTTCTCGTCTGTGAGGCAGCGTGCCATCAGCGGACTTTGTGTGGCGTGGAAACCGCTCACGGCTCCGCAGGCAATAGTGATGAAAAGGCAAGGGAAAATAGGCTGGCCGCTCAAAAGCCCCTCACTTTCACCAAGATTTCCGATTCCGTCCCAGAGCTCGGGGAGTGAAGGCCATTTCACAAAGAGGCAGACCATTAGAGCCACTGCCATAAACAGAAGCGCAAATGCAAAAACAGGGTAGATGCGACCTATTATCTTATCCACCGGAAGCAGGGTCGCCACAAGGTAGTAGAGGAAAACGACCCCTACCCAAATCATTATCGCGGTAGTGGACCCGTCACCGGCAATATCTCCGAGTATCAGCGCCGGACTGAAGACGAAAACCGTTCCCACCAGCATCAGAACGATGATTGAAAAGGCAAGAATAAATTTCTTTGTTCCTTTTCCAAGGTATTCTCCCACAATGTCAGGCAGTCCGGTCCCGCCGCCGCGAATCGAAAGCATCCCAGTGAAATAGTCGTGAACCGCACCGGCAAAAATGCATCCGAAGACTATCCAAAGATAGGACGCCGGACCGAATTTAGCCCCCATAATGGCTCCGAAAATAGGACCTGTCCCGGCGATGTTGAGGAACTGGACCATATAGACTTTCCACGCAGGCATAGGCACATAGTCCACCCCGTCCGCCTTGCTAAGTGCCGGGGTTTTCCTCGAAGAATCAATCCCAAAGATGCGTTCCACGAGCCTGCCATAAAGAAAGTAGCCCAAAAGCAGGGCAAAAAGACTGATTAGAAAAGAGAACATTGTGGTTATTGTTTTACGTACGAACCTTCCTCCGGTTTTTCCCTCCGATTTTTTCAAAGAGACACAAAATTAGCAAATTTTTCACAACCGGGCTTCGAAACGGGATAATTCTGCACAAATAACAATGAGACAGTCGCCATTTTTGGAATTATGCGGGCGAATCATTATGTTTGCACGCTTTTTATGAAAACCGTTAATTATGAAACGCCATCCAGCACTTGTTGCTCTGATTTCCTTTTTAGCCCTCTTCTCCTGCACGAGTGGCAATCTCACTCCTGAGGTTCCACCGCAAGAACAGCCGGAAGAGAAACCGACTGAAAAGCCCGAGGAAAAACCGGAGGAAAAGCCGAAGGCAACTGAGCTCACACTCCTCTTTACCAACGATGTCCACAGCCAGATTCTGCCTACGGACCTTAATGCCAGCTACAATGCCAATCGCGGCGGGCTCGCGCGAATCAAAGTGCTTGCAGACAGCGTGAGGACGGCGGACAGGGCGGTGCTCCTTTGCGATGCAGGGGATTTCGTGCAGGGGTCATATTACTTCACGGTTTTAGGCGGTGACGTGGAAATGATGGCTCAAAAAGAATTGGGCTATGACATCAAGACCATCGGCAATCACGAATTTGACAAGAAAATGACTGGGCTCGGCAAGATGTTGGCTCTCAATGACATTCCGACTGTGAGCAGCAATCTCAAATTCGTGAATACCTCTCTTGCTCCGAGAATCGAGGAGAGCCGGATGCTTGAACTTGAAGGGCTGAAAATCGGATTCATCGGTCTGAATGTGCGGTTGGAGGGTCTTGTAGACCCGAATTCCTGTGTGGGAGTGGAATATGAATATCCTCTCAGACGTGCCGAAAACCTGGCGAAAGAACTGAAAGACAAGGGAGCGGATATGGTGATTGCCCTCTCTCATCTGGGTTATGCCGCAAACTCCGCAGCCAAATATTACGACCGCGGTATCGCCTTGAATACCAAGAGTATAGATATGATTATCGGTGGTCATTCCCACACATTTCTCAATCGCCCCGACTATGTGCAGAACCTCGATGGAAGGCTTGTCCCGATTGTCCAGACAGGCAGCAAGGGGGTTTGCCTTGGCTATATGAAAGTCTCGCTCAAAGAAGACGGGACATTCGGATGGAACTATCGCCTGATTCCGGTGGACAAGCGGTTGGACCCAAGAATCGACCCTGTCTTTGCCGGACAGATTGAAAACTATTCGACGCAGCTCGACAGAGCTATGGGCGAAGTTCTTGCGCAATGTCCTGTCAAACTGCGCAAAGGATTTCCACAAGGTACGCTTTCAAATTTCACGGCTGACGCGATGGTTGAAATGTGCGAAACAGAGTTCGGAGTGCGTCCGGATTTCGCGCTCTACAACAATGGCGGAATCCGTGCCGAGATGACAAAAGGAGATGTGACCCGCGGAGACATATATAGTATATATCCCTTTGACAACAAACTCACCCTTCTCGAACTCAATTCCGAAACTGTCAGACATTTGTTTGAAGCTCTGGCGAAAAGTGGCGGAGAGGCAATCAGTTCAGGAGTAAGGATGAGAGTAAAAGACAATGCACTTTCATCCCTCACAATCGGTGGGAAAGAAATAGAGGCGGACAGAGTTTACCGGCTCGCCACAATCAACTATCTTGTTGACTCGAAAAACTCCTTTGGACTGGATAATAACCGATCCCGTCGTGAAAGCGACTCGTTCCTCTACGAACTCTTTTCCGATTATGTCAAAAGTCTCGGAGACAGAGGAATCCCTCTGACCGCATCCATAGATGAACGGATTGTGATTGAGTAGAATAGGTTTTCTTATCCCAACAAGGCTTGTCGTTGTCTTCGAATTAATAGAATTGTTATGAGACGTTTGTTTCTTATTTGGGGAATTTTCTTTTGTGCTCAAGCTGTTAACGCCCAAGATATTCCTCCTATGGGTAAATCTATGGGCCGTTCTACTTCTTTCAGTTTTGAATCCATGAAGGAGAACAAGGCAGAAGGTCTTGATTTAGACTCTTTGTCATTTGTCAATACTTCGTGGAAAATCACCGAACTCGAAAGAGGTGCTCAGGCTATGTATGCACAAGTGCCGATGTTCTATTCGACCCAAAGCATCTGTGTGGTCAAATATCCTATGAAGAAGTTCAAGACAGAGATATTGAACAGACCGGAACTGCAATCCGGCAAGCTGAGCGAAATCGCGGAGGAAGTCGGAGCCTCTTTTGCTGTCAATGCCGGATATTTTCATATGAAGGAGATGGTTTTGTCTGTATATTTTCGCGAAGGACGGCAGCAAATGGGATATACCCATCCTACAGAACTCTATCGTGTGGATGGCCTTGTGGGCTTCAAGGATCGCAAAGGCAAATATGCAAAGATGGAGATGGTGACAGACACTACGAAATATGGCCTTGTAAGCCAAGACTGGTATTCTGCTATGGCTTCAGGTCCAATGCTGATTCTTGACGGGGAGATTGTTGTCCCTTTGTTGACGGGCGATAAAACTGACACAGCAAATGATACCGGTTACTCGTCTTCCCAATTCTACGACAGGAGGCATCCGCGTACCGCTTTTGGATGGGACGATGAAGGTAATGCCTACTTGGTGGCAATTGATGGCCGTTTCCGTGGGCTGGCAGATGGAGCAAGCATATATGAGACAGCATATATCTGCCATCTGCTGGGAATGACCAACGCGATAAATCTTGATGGCGGCGGCTCTACGACTCTTTGGACCAGGAAAACAGGAATTATCAATCACCCGTCTGACAACAGAAAGTTCGATCACCAAGGAGAACGACCGATTCCGAATATGATAATTGTAAAATAAGTGGGACACCATTAACTTCAACAATTTGCATATCTTTGTGGTCTATATTTTTTCTCATAAATCTGATACAAATTTAGTCCGACTTATTTTTTAACGCTTACTAAATAATCTGAAATAATCGAATATATGGAAAAAGAAAAGACGAATCTCAGCAATGGCAGACTGCTGTCGATTGACGCACTGCGCGGTTTCGATATGCTTTTTATAATGGGAATCAGCGGAATCATCGTCGGCATCTGTTCGCTCTTTCCGGGCGGAGAGGGCTGTTGGCTCGCGAGTCAGATGGGGCACGTGAAATGGGAGGGATTCCACCACCACGACACCATCTTTGCCCTCTTTCTCTTCATTTCCGGAATGACTTTTCCGTTTTCACTCGCCAAAAAGAGGGAGAAGGGCGTGGGTCAAAAACACATTGTTCTCGACATCCTGCGCAGGGGAGCCATACTCGTCCTCCTCGGAATGGTCTATAACGGTCTGCTCCAGTTCAACTTCTCCACAGCAAGGTTTCCGAGCGTGCTTGGAAGAATCGGTATTGCCTGGGCTCTTGCAGCCCTACTGTATTGCTACACAGGGAAAAAGACCCAATGGGGGATTGTGCTTGGGATTCTTATCGGCTACTATTTTCTCCTGCGTTTCACAATCGCTCCCGACGCCCCCGTGGGTGCGGGCCCATTCTCAAAGGAAGGCAATATCGCCTATTATATCGACCGCCAGCTACTCGGAGCCCACGCCTACAACCAATACGGCGACCCTGAAGGCCTGCTCGGCACCATCCCTGCAATGGTTACGGCTCTTTTGGGAATGTTTACCGGACGCTATGTGAGAGAATCTTCCGACTCGGGAAACAAAAAAACAGTGAAAATGCTCGTTGCAGCAGCCCTTATGGGAGGAACTGCAGCGCTGTGGTCAATCTGGTTTCCGGTGATTAAGATGTTGTGGACCAGTACTTTCGTTCTTGCGGCGGCCGCCTATTCCCTCGGTCTTTTCGCCATTTTCTACTACTGCATCGACGTCCGCGGCTGGACCAGAGGAATCCTGTTCCTCCAAGTCATAGGAATGAACTCAATCACCATCTATCTCGCCCAACGAATTTTCAGTTTCAGACCGATCTCCAAATTCTTCCTCGGCGGTCTTGCAAGCCTTTGCCCTGAGACCCTCGGAGTCCTGATTATCAGCATTGGAGAATTCGCTGCAGCCTGGTACTTCCTCTACTTCCTCTACAAGCACAAGTGCTTCCTGAAAGTCTGATGTTGCTCTCGCGGGAACCATAGAGTTTGACCCGCGAGGCACATTGGGACATTTTAGTCCTTCTCTGCTATTTATCGGATTGGTTTAGAACCTGAAAACAAGTCCGACGCCGTTGTCTGTCGGGGCGAGATTGAGGGAATATTGTGAATTGGCGTAGTTGCTGTTGTAGGCATTTGCGGCACGGCGCATACGGTTCTGGCCGACGATGTAGAGCGGGATACCGGCTCCCAGAAGACAAACTCCTGTTGTGGTCATAAGAGCTCCACTTGTTGTCGCCAATATACCCAGAACGTCACTTCCGTAATACTCGCCATCGTTTCTTATTGCTGTGTTAGCCATTGAGATTGCTCCTATGGTGAGTGCCAATATGCCGACTCCGGTTGTCACCGAACCTCCGATGATGAGTCCCTTTCCGGTTCTGCGCATTCTCTGTCCGCCGATAGCCGAATTGTAGATGTAGGCTGGGAACAATGCCGCCATATCCTGAGCCGAAAGCACTCTGCCGCCCAACATCAGATAGCCCTGGTCGTAAACCACTTCGTTGCCGTGCCTTATGCCGGTGCTATTGTTTGCAGCGCTTCCTGTGGCGTCAATTGTCTGAGTCTCATTAACATACTGCGCAGAGGCAGTCACGGAGAAAACCATTCCGAGAATCATCGTGAGAACCACGATTGTGATTTTTTTCATATAGTTCAGTCGTTTTTTTGTTTAACTTTCCACTGCGCATCGCAGATGCGTGCGAAATTAGTGAAAATTTTCGAAAAGAATGTCAAATCCTGCCGCCAAATTGCGGAAAAAGGCTAATTTTGTCCGTCAAACCAAAATTTGTCGAAAAATGAAGAAAGTCTATTTTGCCGGTTCCATTCGGGGAGGAAGGGAAGATGCCGGATTATACCGCCGCCTTATTCAATACATCCAAAAAGATAACATCGTCCTCACAGAACACATCGGCGACCTTTCGCTAAGCAAAACCGAATCCTTGGGCGACAGTGCCATCTACGAACAGGACACCGCCTGGCTTCGCGAATCCGACCTCGTAATCGCCGAATGTTCAACACCTTCGCTCGGAGTAGGCTACGAACTCGCATACGCCGAAGCCCACGGCATACCGGTCCACATCTTCTACAACCATTCCCGCACACAGCTCTCAGCGATGTTAAAAGGCGACAGCTATTTCCAAATCCACCCCTACACCCGGGAAGAAGAAATCTACTCCCTCCTCGACACTATCTTTCACCCCTGAGGCCTTCAATTTACTTGGCGAAAAACACATTTTTGAGCCAGTATTCGTACACCGGGTCTTCGAATGAGTATATTTTACCAAAATCATCAAGTATGTCCATAGAAACCAAAGCTTTCCGAGCACGAGAGATTTCGGTGGTGGATTTCAGACCATAACGCGACATCGTCTCTCTTGACGACAGCGATCTCTCCTTATTTACCATCGCGTGTAGTAGGTTTTGTTGCGGAATCGTCAGCGTCAGCGTCAAGGCGCGATTCAGTTCTCCAAGTTGTCGAAGTAAATCTTCAAATGCTTCGTGGATGATTTCGCAGCTGCAAGGAGAGTCAATCGTGTGAAACCAAACAAGTTGGGATAATTGTTGGACATAATATGGATTATTGTCGACGAGTGATACAATTTCCTTGCATTGTTCCCTATTTATAGTTTTTCCGGTTTTGGTGAACTCCCTGATAATAAAATCCGGCCAAAAGGCCTCATCAATTTTCTCAAGAAAATAAACTGCCCCAAATTTATAGAATGGCATCGATGATTTGCCGAAAACTTCAATCATCATATGTCTCCTACTTCCAAAAAGACAATAGGAAACACTTTGTTGGAGTTGCCATTTTGCTCGTAAATTCGCCTGAAAAGCACGTGGATTATTGAATTCTCCAATTTGTTGAAATTCATCGATGCAGATAACGATTTTTATTCCCCTGTCTTTGGCAATTTTTTCCGGTAATTCAAGAATTTCGTCTGAGCTCATTTGAGGCTCTTTAATCTGAAATTGTATAGACATAGGGGCAGCGGCTTCACCAAAGCTTATTCCCGAAATGATAGCTGATGCATATTTCTTGATGAAAGAAAGGATGTTGTCTGCAGTGCCTGCAGTCTGCCGCAAGATCTCGGTCGCAAATTTTTCATAAAACTCTTTTTCTGTCCTGACGTTGAAGATGTCAATAAAAACAATTTTCAATTTCGGGTCTTCTGCCGTGGCTTTCCCGGCCGCCTTGTGAACCAAAGAAGTCTTGCCCCAACGTCTTGGCGAAATCAGAATTGTGTTTGTGAGACTCTTGAAGTTTTCCGCCAATCGTTCCGTATCATTTTCTCTGTCAATGAAGTTGTGGCCTTCTGCCACTCGTCCAAAAATAAATGGAGCCGCCATAATGTTACAAATTTTGATACAAAAATAAGAACATTTTTTGATGTATCAAAATTTGTAACATCAATTCCTCAATTCCTCTTCGATGAGCGGGATGAGTTCTTTGTCGGCGGGCAGCCAGGCAACCGAGCGGAGCGAATCGGCTGTGAGCCAGCGGGCTGCCTCGTGTTCCCGAAGGTGAAGGTCGCCCCGGACGATAGAGCAGACGAAGCAATCCATTGAAAGATGAAAAGTGGGGTAGTCCCATTCTACAGTCGTAAGCAAGCGTCCCACAGCCACTTCAGTCTCCAGCTCCTCCATAATCTCCCGCCTGAGCGCCGCCTCGGGGCTTTCTCCCTCCTCAATCTTCCCGCCCGGAAACTCCCACCCGTCCTTAAACTCCCCATAACCTCTCTGAGTGGCGAAAACCTTCCCGTCCTCAATTATAATCGCTGCAACTACTCTGATTGTTTTCATATTTTTCAATTTCTTCAGTTTTCAATTCGCAAAGTTACCATTCTTTTCAGCTTTCTCAATTACTCGCAAGCCGATGTGATATAATCATACAAATTAGGCTCCACAGGTGTCAAAAGCCGATATCCGATTTCGACAGCCGAGGCATCAGTGTTCGGCATCGTAAATGTCTTCAGGACAGCATTTTCCGGATGAATCACTCTTCCGAGGTAGTAAAACTCTTTGGATTCCTTGTCGTCTTTATTCTTTCTCACGAACAGTTCCATTGTCACATCCCTTTCTTCGGAATGTATTGCCGTGTCGACATCCTTTGAAGAAATTGTCCTATTGCTTTTGGAAATTGCAATCAAATTCGAGCGATCCACAAAGCGGTCTTCATATTTTGTGGTGTCGCTTATATCTTCGCTTTTGCTGTAATTTATGAATATCGGATACGTCTTAGTTGTCTCATCATATTTGTAACCTCCGATATTGAGCGAAACTTCATTCTTTTCCCAACACAAGAGGCGACACACATCCTCATAGGTATATTTATTTCCGACAGAAAACGCACTTCCATATTCACGTTTACTGTAAAACTGCTGGTGCCGAGACAATCCGAAATCTACAATATCTTGCAGTTCATCTCGAAAAACCGGATTCGCAATAGCTGCTTTGAACGTTTCGGACGCTTGATATGTTCCGGATTTGTTACATTCAATGAGTGCGAGACCTGTGTAATTCTTTTTTGCAGCTCCAATCGCATAGAAAGAAGCGTTCATAGTGTTTATGACATTGGTTTCTATAATTCCCCCGCATAGAATATTATACTTTTTGAGCATCTTATCTCTCCATTGCGGGATTATATCACAATCATTTGTGTCAGAAAGAATTATAGAAATCATTTCCAACTCGTGAGGGCGTTTGCCTGATGCGAATTTCTCGGAAATGAAATTTAATAGCTGTTTCTCTTTTTCAGAAAAGGTCTCATCAAGATTGTCGTAAGAAACGAGGAAATTATGATAAGATTTTTTGCATGCAATGATTCTCAGCGGATCCAGTTCGCCATATTTATCAAAATCTGTCAATTTCGGTCGCCGCCCGAGTTTCATTTTCACATTCTGATACTCTTCCCTAAGTGACTTCAAATTATTCATTTGGGCTTTGTCAATTGACTGGAAGATTCGTTTTTTGGCAATCTCGTCAAAATAGATGGACGAAACTCCTTTTATGACAGCATCACCATACATCAAATGGCGACGGATGTTGTCTTTATTTCCTGTCCTATCTCCGGAAAGCGCAACCGGAATAAGATAATTGCTTTCATAGTTACCGATAAAATCGAGAATGACGACAAATTCTTTGCCCTCAGCTTTTCGCAGCCCGCGGCCCAACTGCTGAACAAAAATGATTGCAGACTCTGTCGGGCGAAGCATAATGACTTGATTAATCTCCGGAATATCAACACCTTCATTGAAAATATCGACAGTGAGGATGTAGTCTAAACGATTAGGGTCATTTTCTTCTGCAATGAGCCTTGAAACCGCAGTTTCTCGTGCCTGCTGCGAATCGTCTCCGGAGAGAAAAAGCGTTTTGAGGCCTCTTTGATTAAACTTTTCCGACAGAGCTGCCCCTTCTCTTTTGTTACTACAAAAAATCAATCCTTTCACTCTGCTGCCGCTATATCCGTAATAATTTGCGGTTGAAATGATCTTCTCCACCCGCTCATCGGAGGTTAACAGACGAAATTTTTCCCAATCTTCAGTCACACCGTCAATCGAAAGGTCGGTGATGCCGAAATAGTGGAACGGGCAAAGCAATTCATTTTCGAGTGCTGTCTGGAGGCGTATTTCGCAAGCAATGTTGTGGTCGAACTGTTCGTAGATGTCAAAACCGTCGCCTCGCTCTGGAGATGCCGACATTCCGAGGAGAAACTCCGGCTTGAAATAGGAAATTATACGCTGATAACCGCTGGAACCTGTCCTATGGCATTCGTCAAGGATAATCATTGAGAAGTGGGTAGGAGTGAACAATTCCTCTCTCAAGTCGTCCTTTGACATCATCTGCATCGTCGAGAATACGAGGTCCGCCTTTCGCAATGCTTCCCTGTTGCAGTTTGTACCCGACAAGAGCTCCATATTATATCCTTGGCCCAGAACTTTACCATAGCTCTTAAGTGCCTGTTTATTAATTTGTTCCCTGTGAGATAAGAACAGAACTTTTCGTTTGTGGAGGAGGTTTTCTGCGAGAAGTTTTCTCAGTGCAAATGCCGAAGCAAATGTTTTGCCTGTTCCGGTTGCAGAAATCAGCAAAGCGCGTTTTTGCCCGTCACGGACAAGCCTCTCGACATTCATACAGAATTCTGCCTGCATTGTGTTTGGTTCAATGACACGGGCTTTTTCAAGGTCAAGCGAATTGAGCAGTTTTTTCAGTTGCTCTCTTTCATTTGTCTTTTCTCTGAATTTCTGTTGATACTCGTCGCGACACTCGCTATAACTGATAGAACTGTTCCAGATGTTCTCAAACTCAGTCTCAACATCCTTTGCGAACTGTCCCTCAGACTTAGAGACCATCATAGTATTCCATTCGTGGTTTTTGGAGATTGCCGCTTGCGTGAGGTTTGAGCTGCCGATGAGAATTCTGAGGTCTCCGTTGTTGTGGAAAAGATAGCCTTTGGTGTGGAATCCGATGCCGGAATCGCCTGTGCGGTACATTCGGACGTCAAGGTTCGAGAGTGAATTCAATTTGTCGAGAGCTTTCGGGTCGCTGAACATCAGATAATCTGTCGTAAGAATGCGCCCGGGGACTCCCTTTGACTCCAATTCTTTTAGGAAACCGAGAAAAGGAGCAATTCCGCCAGATGTGATGAACGCGACTGACATAAACATAGATGAACAGTCTTTCAGTTCGTTTTCAATGACCGACTTGACTGTAGTTCCGTTGGAGTTGGAGACAAATCGGGGAGTGAAATCCGGTTCTGCCTCAGTTTCCGAATCCACGAAAGCCTGCCGATAGCCGTCGACAATTCGAGATGTGTTATATGTGTCAGGTCCTTTCATTTAAATTATATAGTGACATTTCGTCACATTTTTCTTTTTCTATATGTTTTTTCTTTTTTCTTCAGTCATCTTTGGCAAATTCGCCGAAAAAAACACCGGTCTTCGGCAATTTGTCACATCGGATTATGGTTTACGGATACATCAGAGTCAGCAGTAATAAACAGACGGTTGAAAATCAGAGGTTTGAAATATCGGCCTTCTGCAAGGGGGCGTCTCTTTCTGTTGACGGCTGGATTGAGGAAACCATCAGCGGGACGAAAAACTACGACAAAAGAAGACTCGGTAAACTCCTCAAAAGGGTGAAGAGGGAAGACCTTATCATCTGCGCTGAACTCTCGCGTTTGGGAAGAAATCTCTTTATGATTATGGAGATTTTGAACATCTGTATGAGCAAGGGATGTCGTGTCTGGACAATCAAGGAGGGTTATCGTTTGGGTGATGACATCCCCAGCAAAGTTCTTGCATTCGCATTTGGCCTGTCAGCAGAAATTGAACGCAAACTGATATCACAGAGGACAAAAGAAGCACTTGCCCGCAAACGCGCAGAAGGTGTTGTGCTCGGCCGTCCCAAGGGAAAACCGAATGCCCCTCATAAACACAAACTCTATCCCCAACGCTCTCTTGTCAAAGAACTTCTGAACTCCGGAGTATCCAAATACGAAATCTCCCGCATCTGCAAAGTTGACCGTAAAACCCTCTACCGCTTCATCAACTCCGGAATAATGGATATTCAGGAGCCTTAGCCTCGTTGACTATTTAGGGTCGATAAATGTCAACTGTTTCTTATTCATAATAACTAATCTTGCTTACAAAAGCGCGAATATACGAAATTATCGTCAAAGCCGAAAGAAAAAATGCTTAAGCATTATTGAGTGGGCTTCGCTAATTGCTTGTATAGCCAGCAATTTCATTGATTATGCTCTGAAATGTGGGGCGATAAATCGACCTATTTTGTGGCATTGGCGGAATACGTTTAGGCATAGAACGTGCCTGCAAAATGAATAATTTAGAGTCAGAATGCGTATTCTCTTCAGACATAGACAAATTTGCTCAAGAAACATATCTTGCTAATTTTAGAGAGAAACCAACTGGAGACATAACTAAAATTGCCGCACAGGAAATTCCTCAATTCACTTTGTTGGCAGCCGGTTTTCCATGTCAACCATTTAGTTACGCCGGAGAGAAGAAAGGATTTGAAGACACCACCAGAGGAACATTATTCTTTGAGATATGCCGTATTCTACAATATCACAAGCCACCGATGGTATTTCTTGAGAATGTCAAGGGTATTGTTTCGCACAACAATGGGAGCACATTAAATACAATTTTACAACAGCTTAGAGAATTGGGATATTACCCACATTGGAAAGTATTGTCATCTCTCGATTATGGATTACCACAAAAAAGAGAAAGGTGGTATTGTGTTGCATTCAGAGAAAACATCGAGTTCGAATTCCCAAAGCCACTCGGAGGAAATCCGACATTACGAGATATCATAGATATTAATGACCATTCCCCACAATTGTCACTCAGTCAATTCGAGTCAGAAAGGATAGATTATCACTTTGCGCATTGTCGTGATAATGAGCGTGTTCAACACAGTAACGCGAAATATGCGCCCAATACAAAAAAAGGAAAATATGGAGTATATTCTTTTCAGAAGGCAGATGGCTCATTGAGATTTCATGTGGGCGATGTGGCAAAGACCCAAATTCAAGAAGCATTCTATTCTTGTTTAGCCACTTACGCGCCAACCATTATCGCCAATAGAACCCCTAAACTATGGGATTTAAAGAGAAAATTATCTGTTCTTGAATCAAAACGTTTACAGGGCTTTCCTGATACATTCATAATGCCTGTTTCGGATGCGCAAGCATATAAACAATTGGGAAATTCTGTTAGCGTTCCAGTTATTGAGCAAATCATTAACCTCATGATAATGACATATAAAACAATACTTGACAAATGAAGTACATCTCTCTATCATCTACAGTTGGAGCGTTCAACCGCAACAAAGTGACGACTACTTGTAAGTTTTGGGGAATTCTGGCCATTCTAAGTTCCCTTGAAGAATGTATTGTACCTGGCAAATGCTACAAATTTAGAGCAGATAGTGTCTCTAATTTTCTCGAATCGCTTTTTCACCTAAATGAAGAGACTAAACAATATACCAACGGGACGATATGGACAGTCGTATTTTCGTCTAATTGGTTAAAGAAATTTCGGCAGTTAACATTAAAAGGGACTGCCAATATCTATGACATAGCGACATGGTATTTCAGGAACAGAGAATTCGCTGACTCAATAAATCGGGAAGACATCTCGCGATTGTTCCTTGAGTGCATACATATCACAGAGGATGAGGCAAGAACACTGTTTGATTTCAATAAAACAGAGATAGATTTCAGTAACACGATATATAATGACAAACAATTACTATCGGGACTAAATATAGATGGTAATAACTTGACTCCAGAAGGGACATTTTCAATTGCCTATCCAGGAGAATTGTCACGAGGACCTTTCATCCAGCCTTTGTATGCAAGTCAAAGCATGTTGGAATGTCTAATTATCTCTCAATACGATGTCAATGATTTATATTTTCACCAAAATTGTAGTAACTCCCATAATACTACAGCACTCCAGACAATCTACTTCGGGTCTCCGGGAACAGGTAAATCGCGTCAGGTTAAAGATCGTCTTAAAGATGTCCCGGAAGGACAGATTTTCCGCACAACATTTCACCCGGACAGCGACTACGCCTCCTTTGTCGGATGCTATAAGCCGATGTGCCATAGTGTAGCGGCTCAGACCTGCAAAGTCCTTGATTATGATGAACTTGTCGCGAAACTCAAGCAGACGCTCGGTGAGCACTTATCGAATTTGACGGCTGGATTCGCGCTGTTCGGGTTTGAGTGTCGCGAAAGCATCCTCGATATGGAAAAATCCGGTGAACATACTATTCCTAAACTCGTCGAAGATGCATATAAGGCCGGCTCGACCTACGACACGACAATCCGTGCCGGGATGCAGATTAAAGAAGAGACCGCTCTGCCGGAATCCTCAAGAATCAGCTATGAATTCAGTCCGCAGGTGTTCACAAAAGCCTACTGCAAGGCTTGGAAGAATCCTGACAAGCCGATATATCTCATCATAGAAGAAATCAACAGAGGAAATTGTGCCCAGATATTCGGTGACCTGTTCCAGCTTCTTGACCGCAAGGACGGAGTTTCAGAATACCCGATTGACGCGGACACGGACCTGAGGTTCTATCTTGAAGAGGAACTTTCAAATACGGAAGATGGGGAAACGGACGGAAGCGAAGGAATCGAGGGAGGAAAAGCTCCGCCTGCCATCGAACTTCAACATCGTAGCGACAATGAATACTTCCGACCAGTCGCTTTTCCCGATGGATAGCGCATTTAAACGCCGCTGGGAATGGAGATATATCCCGACAACAGCGCCTAAGGGCAAAGACAGACAAATGGAGCTGACAATCAAGAATTCTATCGAGACAAAAGACGGAAGGAAAATAAATGCCGGGAACTACGAATATAGCTGGAAGGATTTTCTCTCCAACATCAATACGAGGATTCTGAATGTCACCCATTCTGAGGACAAGCAGCTCGGATATTGGTTCGTGAAAGCGGACGAAGTTTCCGGTAGTATATCAATAAGCACTTTTGTTTCGAAAGTGGTGTTCTATCTATGGAACGATGTCTTCAAGGACGTGGGAGCGAAGGACACCAATCCGTTCACGATCAAGGTAAACGGAAAGAACGAAATCATGTCTTTCAATTCGTTCTTTGAGGAGAATACGGAGGGCAAAGTCGTTGAGAGCCTTGGAGTGCTGCATACGTTCCTCGCGAATGTAGGGCTCACGCCGGAACCTGTCTTTGTGGAAAAGTCGGAGACTGATGGCGGTTTCGGAAACGGGAATGAGGATCAAAGCGGATCATAGTAAATGAAAGTTCTAGTTGAAGGACACAGCTACGATGCCGCCCTTGTCCGTGACATCTGCCGCGACTTTGAAATTGTCGAAAATGAGAGAATCAAGGTCACGAAAATCGGCTATTACTTCAACTCTGCCATCAATGACTGCGTTCTGTGCCTGCCGAAGATCGTATGCGATGCTTCTGGTGCGACCGTGTTCGGAGGGCTGTCCCCAGAGAACCTGATAGACGCATTTTCTTCTGAAAACCAGCTTAGTGAAGAACAGACAGAGTTTATCCGCAGTTTCAGCCTGTGGACATATCGTGCAATCTCCGCATACGCAAGGCTGAATCCGGACAGCGACATTGTCACAAAATCCGGTGCCACAGAGAGCCACGGAGAGCCCGATGCCGCCGAGGGAACTCTGTTAGACGTTATTCTTGACGTCATCCGGTTCTTCAACGCCAACAGGGACTATTTCATATATATCATAAGGAATCTCCACAGCGGATATGACCGCATAAACTGGCAAAAGACAATTCAGACAAAAGCACCGGTCTACCAGGACGGACAGCCGTATTATCTTGAAGTCATAAACCGCAGGAAACAGATTGACTTCGATGAGGAACTTATGATTATCTTTCATTCAATCCTGCACTACATATCATCGGAACTCGGACTCGATGTCCGCACGGAATGCTGCTATGAACCGATTACCGGTGCGCAGTTTGAGGCTTATCTTGATGGATATGGACTCACCAGACTGAATGCGATCAAATATAAATACTTTTCAGACAAAGATATACGATTGTGGAAGCTGTGTCGTGCATTTTTCCTCAAGACTGCCGGCATTCAGGAAAAGGAGAACATCTGCGACTATCTTCTTGTTAGTAATTTTGAAATCGTATTCGAGTCAATGATGGACGCGCTGATTTCGGATGCGGACCTGCCGGAATTGCTCAAGAAACAGAAGGACGGCAAAATTGTCGATCATCTTTTCAGGTATCGCTCTCCGATCGACGACCGAGAAATCTATTACATAGGCGACAGCAAGTACTACTCCATCGGTTCGACAGTCGGAGACAATTCCATCTACAAGCAGTTCACCTACGCGAAAAACATTATCCAGTACCATTTTGCACGTTCTACGTCAAGGAAACTAGATGAGATGGGCTATCGTGACCCTCTCACTGAAGGCTACAACTTTACTCCCAACTTCTTCATAAGCGCCTTCATTCCAGACACTCTCACATTCGGGTACTCCGGACTGACCCTCCGTGATTTCTCCGGAAATGGCGCGGAGGAAGATAAGCACAGGATTTTCCATTTTGAAAACCGTCTGTTTGACCGAGATACTCTCTGGCTTTTCCATTTCGACATCAACCTGCTCTATGTCATGTCGCTGTATGCCTCCAATGACCCGACAGAACAGACATTGTTCAAGGAAAATTTCAAGGACAAGGTCTTTCAGGCAACGCTCAGGCTTCTGAATGCGAAATATATTTTCTTCACCATCAAGCCATTAACCCTGGAAACAGAAGAATTTGTTCAGCACTATTTCTATCTTCTCCACGGCAAAATCTACAGTAAACCCGACGGCACACTTATGCTAGCACTTGAAAAGGAACATCCTGAGAATGAGGCTCTTCTTGAGAAACTGCGCAAAGTTGCGAACATATCCAAAGACAACTAAAAACTTAGACTTTCGGCATTATTATCATCATAAATTTACTAATTTTGTGATGATAAATCTTGGTGCAGAAAACTGCGCTGCAAATCTAAGATAACCGATTGTTTATGAGTAAAATATCAATCCGTTTCTTTGATGACCGGGAGGTCAGGGCCATTTGGGATGAGGAGAATTCCAAATGGTGGTATAGTGTGCTCGATATTGTCGGTGTGCTGAATGCACAGGATGACTATACGAAGAATAGAAACTACTGGAAGTATCTGAAGGGGAAACTGAAGAAATCCGGCTCGCAGTTGGTTAGTGCGACTAACCAACTCAAATTGAAGGCAGCGGATGGCAAGTCATACGTATGTCTTGACCGCAAAGTTCTCTGTTGGAATAAAAATAGGGCTCAGAATTTTGTATTATGCGATAAAAACATTATGTTTGCGTTGCATAATGAATGTGATGTATGAAATTCGTTGATAGAATAGATGAAGCTGCACGATTAAAAGATGCTCTTACAAGAGAGAAGTCCTCGTTAGTCGTGATGTACGGTCGCAGACGCTTGGGTAAGTCAACGCTTATCAAATGTTTGTTGTCGGACAATGATGTTTATTTTCTTGCCGACCGTTCTGAAGGGCAACATCAGAGGGTATTGCTTGCGAAAGTGATTGCACAAATATTTCCGGATTTCGACAAACTGACATATCCGGATTGGGAATCTATATTTCGTGCGGTCAATTATCGGGCAGACAAGCGTTTTACTCTATGTCTGGATGAATTTCCATATCTTGTAGAGCAATCACCGGAGCTGCCGTCTGTGTTGCAGAAACTTGTTGATGAGAAGCAGTTGAAGTATAACTTTGTGCTTTGCGGTTCATCACAAAATATGATGTATGGGTTGTTCCTTGATTCTACTGCACCTCTATATGGGCGTGCTGATGAGATAATGAGGCTTGCACCGATACGTTTGCCGTATATTCAAGAGGCTTTGAACCTTGATGCGATTAGTGCCATTGAAGAGTATGCCCTATGGGGCGGTGTGCCGCGTTATTGGGAATTGAGGGAAAATAGAAGCTCGCTTGATGATGCCCTGTGGCGCAATATCCTTTCTGTAAATGGAACTCTTTATGAAGAGCCGATAAAATTGTTTCAGGATGATGTGAAGGATATTGTCAAGACTTCAACGATAATGTCTTATATCGGTGATGGCGCAAATCGGCTTTCTGAGATTGCTGCACGATGCAATGAGCCGGCAACCAATCTGTCGCGTCCATTGAAGAAACTTATCGATCTCGGATTCTTGGAGAAAGATGTTCCGTTCGGGATTGATGAAAAGAATGCGAAAAAGAGTCTATATAAGATAGCCGATCCGTTTATGGCATTCTACTATCAGTTTGTTGTGCCTAACCGTTCGTTCATTGAACTTGGTCGTCGTTTGCCCATAGAGCAGGCTTTGACTGCTCGTTTTTCTGAGTATGTGAGTATGCAATGGGAAAAACTGTGCCGGGATGCCGTTACAGGAAATATTGTCAATGGAGTAGTTTATGGCAAGGCGAAGCGCTGGTGGGGTTCTGTTCTCAATGTGGATAAGAAGCCGGAACAGGTGGAGTTTGATGTAATGGCCGAATCGCTTGACAAAAAGTATCTGCTGGTTGGCGAGTGCAAATGGACAAATCAAGAGAATGGTAAACAGTTAACAACTGAACTTCTTCGCAAAGCTAATTTATTGCCGTTTGCCAAGAACTATACCATCGTTCCGATGTTGTTCCTTAAGAATACTCCGAAAGATGATGTCGGGGATGTGATGCTTCCGGAAAATGTTGTTAAAATGCTGAGGTGAATTTGGCACTCTTATGCTCGCAGTTGAAAAGGAACATCCAAATTGCCTTTCAAAAAACTTGTTCCGTTTCGCGACGATTCTTACCTTCGTGTTATGAAAATGTCGATTCCATTTGCGCAGGATTGTTTTGCGCGTTTTAATGATTTGTGTTTCAATGGGGTGTTGCCTGCGGTGCCGATGGTTCTGACGAGTGCGACGAGTTTTCTCGGGAAGTTGCGCTATTCGAAAGTGGGGCGGAGGTTGACGGGGACGAGAAATGTCGATTTCCAGATTCGTTTGAGTTCGGAATTTGATCTGACGGCGGAGGAGTGGGAGGATGTCATCATTCACGAGATGATACACCTTTATATCGCAAGTGGGAATATGAAGGATTCATCGTCGCACGGGAGGATTTTTCGGACGATGATGAACGAAATCAATTCAAAATATGGTCGGCATATTGTTGTGAGTCACCGCATTAAGCCTTCGGATGATTCTCCTCGTCTCACACGTTCGCGATTACATTCCATTTTTGTCTCGACATTTCCGGACGGAGAGAGGGGAGTGACGGTTTGTTCGGCGACGATGGCGCAGCGAATCCGTTTCGGCCTGCGGAACTCCTATGCTTTGACTTCCATCCGGTGGTATGTGAGCGACGATGTCTTTTTCAACCGTTACCCTCATTCGCGTTTGCCACGAATCTATATGATTTCCCCCGAAGAACTTGATGCCCATCTTGGCTCGGCCATTGAAATCTATGATATTCAGCCATAGGGTACCTAGATTATTTTCCACACCGGCGTTCCTTGAGAGGTCGGTCAAAAATCAGAAAAGGATATAATTATCGGATCTCCTTGAATTCCATAATGTCAAGCATTGAGAAGAGGATGCCTTCTATCTCCGCCGTCCAGCTTCTGTGAAAGTGGCCGTAGTACCAATGTGAGACTGGATGCCCATCTGCCTTCAGGTGATTGAAGATCTTGTCTATTGTCTGGCGTTCATCATCAATGTCAGCGAGCAATTTGTCGTCCCATTCAGCCCAATTCGCTATACCGTCCTTGGATATCAGTTCGCAGAATGATGGGGCAGTATGGGTGATGACCATATCAATCTTGAACTCCTTGCTGATTTCGTTGAGCAATGGCTCATTGTATACAGGAATTTCATTCGGCCAATATGAAGCGACTTTGGAGATGCGATTCCGATTGTCGTATTTCTGCCTGTCGTAACGGTCTATGCTGATGGCCCCACCTATGCAAAGGATGTTGTGCTCACATGCTTGAATTATACTGTAATCAGGAATCGTGCGAAAACGTTCGTGAGAGATTCTTTCCTCATTAAAATATGCAGGATCATCGTGATTGCCACGAACCATCACAACCCAATTGTTTGCCTTGCTAAGACGCGAAGAGTTATGGCTGAAGATGATGTCATAGTACCCTGGCTTTTCAAAGCCAAATCCACAGTCGCCGGCAATGATAAGCAAGGTGTCAGTCATTTGATATTGGACACACATCCTGTATATCACTGCGTTAAATTCTCCATGAATGTCGCCGCAGACTACTATGTTCTTCGCTTTTGGAAATGAGTATGTTTTGAGAGTCTTTTTCTTTCCCATACTATAGTCCCATTTCAAGGTATTGTCTCATTGTTGAAAGTATTCTCATCTGTTTTGCGAAATCCATTAGGAGAGATATATTCCGCTCTTTGCGCTTGAGGTAGTTTTTGAGAATTTCTATCGCTACTTCTGTTCCGATTTTGTTACGGAATTTAATGGCGTCACAAACGGATTTTTCAATACAGAATATTTTAACTTTATGGTTTGCTATCTCGATCTCTTCAACTCCCATTGTGCAGTATTTCTCCTGCCAGTAGCAAAGAATGATTCCCATTATCTCAGGAACAACAACTTTTCTGTGCTTTTCTATTGCTATATAAAATCCATCAGGAATCTGGGTCGTCAGCCCATAATAGTCCCATGCGGAGTACAGGCAAACTACCCCACCGGGTACTATTCTTGCAACATCAATCATTGTGCTGGCGAGCTCTTCAGGCAGCATATATACTCCGTTTTTTATTCTTATAACATTCCCAGATTTAATCTCCTTGTTAATGTTATAATAAGCTCGAGGTTCTTGGAGTTCATAACTTCTTATTACGCCTCCGCTTTTTGTGAGGGCACGATGAATTTTATCCATAGTCAACTATTTGTTTACAAATATACGGCTAATTTTAAAAATAGCAGTAGTTTTTTAGCGATTTTTTGAGCCATAGGGTACCTAAGTCTTAAATCAGCTTAGTCATAATATTTTCGGTGTCCCCAAATTATTTTCATTAAAAATGCCGAAATTCTCAGTTTTTATTTACGCTGTTATGCCGAAATTCTCAAATTGTGGGGTATTTTCAAAAACTTGCTAGCTATAGTGATACTTAGATTATTTCGCAAACCAGAGATTCAATACCGATGAACTTCCACGAGGCAACTTTCGTGGGCGAGGTCGTTGGGATTGGTGCCGGGGGTGCCTTGGGGGATTTCTTCACCGATGGTGGAGAAGAGATCGGTCCAGAATTGGGGGAATGTTCTGTCGGGGGAGAGGAAATTCATCGGGCGGGATTTGAAGATGTGGTCTCCGGCGGGGGTGAGGTAGGATTCGTAGATTAGTTCGGAGCAATAGAGCTTGTTGTTGTCGGGGAGGTAGGACCAGTCGTAGGGGAGTCCGAGCATTGATTCCGCGCGGTGTACTGCCTCTTTGACGCTGAAATCGCAATTAACTCTCATCACCACGACTCCGGCGCCTTTCACGCCGGCAGAGTTTCCGTTTTCTCCTCCCAAATGCCTTCTTCCCTTTGTCCAAAGCCCCTTCTTTCCTCCACAAAAACTACTACTCTCCGTGGCTTTGTTTTTCACGGAGAGTCTCTCTGCTAAAAACTCCTCAAGCGAAATTCGTCGCACCCCATCTTTCGGGCAGGCTTCAATCACAAATGGCTTCCCGTTGTCGAAACAGACCATTGCCACATGGTCGTATGAGAGGGAGTCTGAGCTTGCGGTGGCCTCAGAGATGGCTTCACTCATCGGGGAATCTCCGGAGATGCAGAAAAGAAGGTCTCCTTCTTTTGGGGCGAATGTCTTTGGGTGACAGGCGCTTAGTGACACGATTGTGATAAGTGATGTGATTGCGATAAGTGTCACGGAAGTCAGCGTCCTTTGCCACCATATTGTCGGTTTGTCGAAAATCTTTCCTTGCATATTCTTTTTCGAGGGTTCTGGGGCGGAGATGCAAATCAACGGAAGTCCGAGATTAGGATACGCCTGCGGAAGCGAGAGACAGGGTAGCTGTCTTCGCGGATGACTTCTTTGTCCTTGTCTGGCATTTCCCGGATTGTGACTGTGCTGTCGCGGCTCACCGGGTCGTAGCGGGTCCATTCGACAGGCACATCGTGGAAGCGGCCGTCTCCGCCATAGACACTCACATAATCCACCATCGGGGTGCCGGAGAAACCGTTGGCAGTGACCACGATGTTTTTTTCTCCCTTGTCGTTGTCGCTTAACTCGCTTGTTTTCAAAATGTTCTCTGTGATTGAGTCGGGGTGGGCGAAACGGGCGTCGCCTTGGTAGTTTGCGAGTGATTCCCACTCCCAGAAGGAAGAGTTTTGCAGAAGCTTTGCACCATAGATTTCTTTGCGGGTACGGGTCTGCTGGTAGAGCGGAATCGCCAGAAGGGGAGCGAAAGCGAAGTAGATTTGACGGAAGTAGTCTTCGTTGGTGCTGACGAAGTTTTGCCTCACCTTCTCAAGACATATCCCTTTAAATTGTTGAGGGTCGGTGTCTATGTTGAAAATCTGGAGATGTTGTGGAAAAACGACATTAATCATCTTTTCTTTCACCACGGAGAAGTCGTCGCCGTAGCCGATGCTGCGGTCGCGCATCAGTTTCAGTATGTTGCTTTGTGCGAGCGGGGTGAAGAGGAGGCGGAATTCGACTTCGTTGTTGCGGTCTTTGGTGTTGAACATCACTTCGAATTCCTGGTTGGACATCATCGTGTAGTCGCTATCGTCGTCGAGTTTGCGGGAGAATTTCTCCAGATTCCGCTTTTTGATACTTTTGCGTATGCCGGTTATCATCGAATCTCCGTCGAGGCCTTCGGGAGTTCGGGTGAAGCGGAGATTTGGCGCCGCTTCGTTAGCATACATTATGAATGTCCTGTTGCCGTATTCGGGGCACGGCTTCGTGACGCAGGCGGTGAGAGTTTCGCTGCGGGTCACAGGGTAGCTGTTTCCTTTGTCGTCCCGTTCATATTCGGTCCAAAAGATTGTCTTGTAGCCGGTGTAGGTCTTCATACCCATTGAAAACTTCTTGACTGTGGCTATGACGAAGGGGTTGCCTTTGATTTCTCCGCTATGGGCGAAGAGAACAGAGGAATCGTTGTTGAGAAAGCCGGTGTAGCCGAATTCTTGGCAGAGCTGTTTGAGGCGGGCTGCGTTGAAGTAGGGGTCGAAGTGGATGTTTGGGACAGTCTTTTCGATGAGTTTGGTGGGCATATCCCAGCTGAAGAGTTCGTTGAGGGGAGCCATCTGCCGTGTGGCCTCGTCGCGCATTTCTTTCACTTTGTTTTCAAGCTCTTCGAGCAAAGATTTCATTACCCCGATTTTCTTTCGGACGATGGTGAATGCGAGGACAATGAGCGCGACTCCCACAGCCACTGCGCTGACTATGAGAGCGATGAGGTTGCCTGTCTCGAACCCTGTGGATGCCCAGTATACGGAGATCTCGTCTAAGAAAAACAGCGGCACGAACAACGCCACACCAGTCAGAATCATCAGCACCATCAGTGTCTTCATTCCGAAGAGTTTGCTGTTGTGGCTTTCGATTTCCCTGATTGTGTGGGCAATCTCGTCGCAGAGTTTTTTGTTGGCGGCGGCGTCAATCCCGGCTTTGGCCTCCATCTGCGCGAAAGTTTCTTCGGCTTTTGCGCGGAAGGCGGCTTTCAGCTGGTCGCGGTATAGGTCCAGGGGTTCATATATATCATCCATAAATTTGGCTTCTTTTGGGTCCATATTCACTTCCTCATCAGTCGAGTACTCCAGTACACTCCTTCTTCGAAAGCGAATCTGCCCTCAAAAATAATCTCAAATTTGGCTTCTTTTTGGTCCATATTCACTTTCTCATCAGTCGAGTACTCCAGTACACTCCTTCTTCGGAAGTGAATCTGCCCTCAAAAATAATCTCAAATCAAATCTCAAATCTTAGAAGAAAACCTGTCTTGCGCGTTCCTTGGTTTGAGCTGATGCGGTGAACGGAATCCTTGTGGTGTAGCCCTCTTTCGCTGCGACAATCATCTTGGTAGGCCAGTCGAAGATGTCTCTGTTCCACTGGAATACGCTGTCGTTGTAGAGAGCGCGAGCCGCAGTGATTTCCTTCTGGAGATAGGAGTTCTGCTGCATCGCATCGGCAATGGAGGCGTGCGCCTTGAGTTCAGGATAGGCTTCGACCTGCGGGAAGAGGCGGGCGTAGGCATTGTCGATGTTTTGTGCCACTGTGTTTCTGTCGGCTTGAGGATTGATGCCTCCACGGTAGGCGGAAATGGTCTTCATCACATCTTTGTCCAACTCGATGGCCTTTTCAAGCAGCGGAGCCACATTCTGGAGAATCTGCACCCTCTGTTCGAGGTAGTTGTCGATGTTGGATGCCTCTGCCTGAATCTTTTGCTGAAGTTGCTGGAAGTAGTTCTTGGCCTTGATTTTCATAATCTGGAAGATGACTCCCGGCAAAATTCCGCACACCCACAGACATATTTCAAAAATCACGGAGCCCACTCCTGTCTTGACCGGAAGTTGCTTTTCAATGACGTTCACATCACGTCCGGCTTCATTCACAACCGGATTCATTTCGTCCAATTCGTTTGCCATAGTTTTTAGGATTTTTCAATTGTTTATGATTACAAATATAATTAATTATTTTTCCATCTGTTGTAGACGAAGCGGCCGGCTGCAAACAGCAGCATCGGGCCGAGTCCGGAGTAGAACGATGCGATGAATTCGTCGGGGATTCCCGGTATGAATTTGAGTGCCATTCCAAGCCCCAGCATAAAGATAATCAAAAGCCATCCGCGAACAGGGAATGTCTTGAGCGGATTGGTCTTTTCACTCTGTGAGGCGATGTGGACGGAGTATTTGTCGACGGCTCCCCGGAACATAAAAAAGAATCCGATGAGGACCGCTATTGTGATGAGCAGCAGCCACCATAGTTTTTCCGTCGGCATAGTGAGATATACCTTAACCCCTTTGACGCTGATGATGACTCCCGGAATGCCCCAAAGCACCGCAGCAATGTAGTATAGGGCGTTTTTCTTCATATCGAGACGATTTGTCAACAAATTTAGTAAATTTACAGCGAATTCCTATAGGTGTTCGTTTTTTTGCGTATAATAATTGGAAAGAAAAAGTGCGTGGGTTTTAACTCCTAAGGAGATGAATGAACCCGCACACATAAAAATAATATAATTTAGGATATGAAAAAGTTAATCGTCGCAATCGTTTTTTGTCTGTGTGCGTTCTTTGGAGCGAAGGCTCAGACAATCTACAGCTGTCAGTATCGGAGCGATGCGGACGTGAAGGTCTATGTCACGAATTACAAAAGCGAGGCGGATTTGGTGGTGTATAGATGCGACTACCGCAGCGACGCCAACGGGAATGACGGTCTGTGGTATTTCGTGAAGTATAAAAGTGAAGCGAAGAAAAGAATTTATTTCGTCAACTACCGCAGCGAGGCCGACGTAGTCATCTATTTCACTTCCTACCGCAGTGAAGCGGGCTGGCGGGACAAGAGCAAGCAGTATCTGTTCTATTGATTCTGTTCCGGTCGTGGCTTCAACTAATTGTCCTTGTTAGACTTCCATAGGATGTAGCTCTCATACTTGTATTTCGACACCCTCTGCTCCGAGAACTCTTCCACATTGCCATTCTCGTCGTGCCGGAATCCATACGATGAGCTTCCTACGAGATAGATGGCATTGTTCACACCGAGGTCAACGAGCGCCTGAGCGAAGTCGTGGAACGATTCTGGAGTTTCGCTCTTGACAACAAAAATTTCACCGGCACGCTCGCATAGTGCCTTGCGTATAGATTTGTTCTTCGGCTCATTCTCAATCAATCGCTTATTTTCGACTAGCGGATACTGGCGGAAGAAATACCCTTCCTTTTCTGTCGCTTCTTCGAAGAGGGGAGAGTTGTCGGCCACGCCAATGCTGAGTTTGCCATCAATGATACTGCAGTAACCTTTCTTGGAAAGCCCCCAGGCAAGAGGGGTGCCTTTCAGCACGAAAGCTCCTACAATCTTTTTGTTATCTCTCCGTATGTCAGCGGCCTGGGTGGCAAGAATAATGTTTTTGTCCTTGTAGTTCGGCGCTCTCAGACATAGTTCAGGAGTGGCGTTGTGCGGGATGTAAATGCTGAGTGGAATGTCATTTATGGTCTTTTGGATGAGTTCGGTATATGAGAGACCTGTGGTGTCGGAATAATCACCGAAGGGTTTTATACATTCTCTCTCATCCGGCTTCACAACATTGAGGGAATCTCCGCTCTCAAACAAGCCCGGTTCGTCCGCATCGCTTCTGTCTTTTCCTACAAGGAAGACAATCAACGTAATTGTCAGAAGGACAGCCAAAACCGTAAGAGTCAAAACTATAATCCTTTCTGTTTTGCGACTTTGCTGCCGGTCGTCTTGCGGCGGCCGGTCGGAACCGATGATACGTATCTCATCGTCCTTTATGTTCCATTCGTTACTCATTTCTTTCACGATTTTGTTTCTGCTCCACCAGTTCCTTCAATTTAATCAAGGCATCGCGTGATGCGGAAAGTTCTTTTCGAAGTCCCTTGCAGTCGGACATAACCAACAACTGCTTGGAGATGTCTATGTGATTGATAAAATCCAAATTTATGATTAGACCACGACCGAGACGGATGAAATTGGTGATTCCGGAGCCCAATTGCTCCGCCATCAAAGCCTCGATTTGTCCGAGCTGTAGAGATACCAGCGTTTCGCGCCCGTCCAGAGTCACCACACTGGAATAATTGCCATCAGCGGACACGCAAATTAGCGTATCCAGAGGAAAGCGATGCAATTCTGTTCCTTTTGTTATGACAATGTGACTGAGCATAGTTTTGTACGACTTACAAAGGTAGCATTCTCTGTCGAAATCTGTCACATTCCAAGGATTTTAATTGTTATTTCTTCTTTATTTCCTTCGTCATCCACGGCTGTAAGACGATGTAAACCGGGGGGAATATCAATTATAAATGTGTGAATGTCGGTGGTCTTGTCAAGGTATTCGTTGTCCAGGTGCCAGTATACTACGGCATCGCTGCGGGAATGGATCATTTCGCAGCGGATACCGGGGGAACTGCCGTCCATCTGTTTCGCGGGTGACAAAACTGCACCGTCAGAGGGGTATGCAAAGTGCATAACTTCGCTTCCTTCAGTATCAGTCCGGGGCAGTGGGCGGTAATCCTGATGTTTGATACGATAGTACTTTTCCATAATTGGCGGCAACACAAACCACTTTTCGCCTTTGACTTCACGATGATAGGGACAGGTTTCTCCATTCGCGGCCGCCGCCGGCACTCTCATCCGCTTTTTGTGCGGGCAATCCCGCCCCGCAAGATAGCCGCTTTCGGGGCAGATGTCAAGTTCTACGCCTCCCGAGGGCTCTTCAAACCATCCGGTTGGAGGAAGCATATTGAACAAATCGAACATAATTGGACCGGCTGTCAGTGCCCCTGTGAGCCCGGGAGCAGAGTTGCCTTCGGCATTCCCCGCCCATACGCCAACCACATAGTCGGGAGTGATACCTATAGCCCAAGCATCACGGGAGCCATAGCTGGTGCCGGTTTTCCAAGCCACTTTTCTGAGAGAACTCAAACTCCTCCAGTCCATACGGTCCGGCCTGCCCACCCCACTCATTGCTTCAAGCATATACCATACGGCTGTTTTGTCAGAAAACTTGGACGAAGACAAATCCTGATAAGCACTTGCGATTCTTGAATAAACTCCCACAATATCTCTCAGACTGGCCTCAGAACCTCCCAGAATTAACGAAAGTCCATATTCTTCCGCTTTTCTTTTCAGCGTTGAAACGCCCTCTTTCTGCAACTTCTTGACAAATCTTGATGTTCCGAACTGCTTTAAAAGATAGACATTTGGAATGTTCAGCGAACGGGCGAGAGCTTCATCGGCAGGCACTGCGCCGTCGTAGCTCAGGTCGAAATTTTTGGGCGAAAAGCCTCCGAAATTGCTTGGGATATCCGGCAGAAGGGACTTTGGAAGAATTGTTCCTTCTTGTAATGCAGCGCAATACAGCAGCGGTTTCAATATACTTCCTGTGCTCCTGGGCGAGTTGGCTATATCCACCCAGTTGCCGGGACGCTTCGCCAGAATGTCCGCATTACCGCAATATGCGATTGTCTCTCCCGTGCGCACATCCGCGATGATGGCGGCAAGGTCGTTGATCCCGCTTTCGGAAAGGTCTTGACGCCAATATTTTAAGGACTCTTCCACCCGTTTCTGCAGGCTTAGACGAATGCCGGTTTTGACAAGCATTCCACGGAAAAGTTTGTTGTATTCTTCGACCAGATGAGGACAATATGCGGGTAGGGGGTGGACCTGCCCGATGAGCGGCTCCCCGATTGCGCTCTCGTATGTGTATTCGTCCATATAACCCTTATCTTTCAGTCTGAGCAGCAGACGGTTACGCTTTTCCAACAGACAATTGCGGTTTTGCGAGAGATTGATGGATGAGGGCGCATTGGGGAGCACGGCAAATGTGGCCGCCTCTGCCCAGGAAAGTTCATCCGCATCTCGGCCCAGATAGCGCCAGGCGGCAGCATCTATCCCGACGACATTTCCTCCAAATGGAGCGTAAGAGGCATAGAGCGCCAATATCTCATCCTTGGAGTAACGGGCCTCCAGACGGGTTGCCAGGAACATCTCCACCATCTTTTGCCAAACGGTTCTTTCTCTCTGTCTTGAAAGACGGATGACTTGCATTGAGATGGTGCTGGCTCCACTTACCCTGTGTCCGCCCCGGATGTTCTGGACCAGTGCTCGGCAGATGGCTCTGGGGCTTACTCCCGGGTGGTAGCGGAAACTCCTGTCTTCGAATTGAATCAGGGCCGTAGCATATTTCTCGGGGACGGAGTTGTGCGGAGGGAAACGCCATTGCCCGTCTTCGGCTATCCTGGCACCAAGAAGTTCTCCGTCACAGTCTACGACCACGGTGCTGTAGGCTGTCCCTTCGAAGAGATTTCCGGGCAGACAGAAGATCCAAAGGATCAAAAAGGCACAGAAGACCATCAGCAGGTATATTTTCACCAGCTTGCGCATACTCATTGGCTTGCGCATATTTACAAGCTTGCGCATACTTATTGGCGTACGCATACTCGGGCACTACCCGTATTGGATTTATAATCGGCATTATACATATCCTCACATAAGATTTCCGGCAGATGGAAACTTCCTTGATATGCGGCCTGCAGACGCACAGAGAACTGACGGGAAGATCCGGCTCTGAGCGTGAAATACCAGCGTATCCCATTGTCACGAATGTCGCGATACTCACCGCTGTCTTCGCCCTCACCGAGGAGTCTGTCGTTCCAGATTTCCCATCCCGAAGGGGCAGTGAAGGAGAGGGCCATCGATTCGCTGGAAGTGGTCCCGGTGAGTTCATTCACCGTGATGACTGCGCGAAATTCCGTACCCTGTTTCAGATTCTCCACCTGAAGCGGTTTCCCGTCCAAAGTCTGCCATTTCACCGATACATTCACGCCATTGGATGCTGGTTTGACCATTTCATTGATGTCTGCCCGCGTGCGGACTGTGAGGTTGGTGTAGATGCGGGACTCTCCATTATTGCGGATATGTACTTGTCCGGGGGCAAAGTCAAGAGTGCGGTTGATGACGCTGCGGGCTTTCCGGATGCCTTGAAGCGCTTCGTCACTCTGATAGAAGGAAACCTTGGATACGGCTGTCCCCACATTCGCAGCCAATGCGCTCATAGATTTGGCGGTCCAGGCCAGTTCCTGGGTAGAAGCGTTACGGAAAGAAAACTCTCCAGCAACTTTGACTGCGAGTTCCAGGGCTTTATCCACATTGCCGGTCTCAACCATCGCATCCAGAATCATCGCTTCGTCCCGCAAAGACGACCACCAAGTTTCACCCAGGCCGTTGGAGGGAGTTGAAATGCTGATAAGAGAGTTTTCCGTAAGTCGCCTTCCCAGCTCTGTTTTGCCGGCAACAGCATAGGCTGCAGAAAGTCTCCAGCGTGCCTGTAAGGAAATTTCGGATGTTTCCTTGAGGCGATTCATCGCAGCCCAATCCGGATTTTTTGCAAGGGCCAGGGTGTAGAGGCGATAGGCCTGGTCGAGGTCGTTGAGATTATTGCGTTTGCAATGCTTATAGTTCCGGGCAGATTGTTTTTGGAATTTGACCCAGTTGTCAATTGCTTGTTGCTGCACCTGAAAGCCCTGTCTTTCTGCTTCCATAAGCACTTGTCCCGCCATTGAACTTGCCCAATGATTGGAATACGCATTGCCTGGCCAATAAGCGAAGCCTCCATCCGGAACTTGTCTTGATGCAAGGCGTGACAGGATGTCCGGGAGCAATCTCTCTGCTTCCGCTTTATCTGCTTCACTTAGGAAGTTTCGGGCATAAAGGAGGAAGAAAGCGTTGGAAGAGAGTTGTTCGGTGCAGAGATGCTTGTATGCGTGTACGAATTCAAATGCTCCTATGAAGTCTATGGCCGGGAAACCTGCGATTTCGAGCACTGCTGATTCGCCTTCTTCCGGATTGCGGCCTTTCCAGGAGAAGTCGGCTTGCTCACCGGGTGAAAGCATCTTGGAGAAGGTTTCTGCCTTGGCGGGATTTGGATTCTCAACATCAATGTAAATGGTTTCGTGCGCCTTGAATCCGCCTCCTTCCGCTGTCAAACTCACTTTTGCCTGCCCGGATTTGGCGGTGTCGGTCTTAAGAGAAAACGCCACCAGACTGTCTCCCGGACAGGAAAAACTAAGCTTCTGGGATGCCTCCCCCACAATCCTTGCCGGGCCGGAAACTTCAACTTTCACCATTACATCTTTCACGCCCTCTTCCATAGCAAACACGTTGACGGGAAGTTTTACCGATTCGCTCGGAGACAGTCTTCTTGGAAGCGTCGAGAGCAGCATCAGCGGAGAACGGACTATGATGGATTTCTCTGCATTGCCATAAGCTCCGGCGTGACTTGCGACGACCATAACTCTCAAGCTACCCACATACATCGGAAGGTCAATCTTATGCGTGGCGGTGCCGCCGTTAAGTGTGAAAGGCCCCAGGAACTTGACAACCGGACGGAAGCGGTTTTCTTTCTTTGTACCACGCAGGGCCATATCCCCGCCGAGAGAAAGCACCTGTGTGAATCTGCCGGCGTATGCGCCTATGACATCGTCGTACATATCCCAGGTTCTCACTCCAAGGGCCTCCCTTTCATTCATGGCAGACCACGGATTCGGTGTCCGGAAGGCGGTCAAATCCAGTAATCCCTCATCTACGACAGCCAGTGTGTAGGTCATCGGCTTGCCTTTTTCTTCTTTTATGCGCAGGCTGAAAGGGGTTTGCGGGCAAACCACATCGGGGCAGTCGATAACGGGTGTCAGATGCGATGCCGGATTGCTGACGCTGATGTTTTGCACGCCGTACATCCGGATAGGCAGGTCATTCACAGTCTGCCTATGCGGTTGAAGCAGCGTGATGTGAATGTAAAAATTCGGAGCCATTTCCTCACTGATGCGGAATTTCCAGGCAGTCTCTCCGTTTCCGGATGTAGCCACCCATTTACGGGAAATCACACCGGCGGAGTTTTCAAAAGAAACAAGCGCGTGACCGCCCTCAGACACGGGCAGATATACTGTTGCCGTCTCGCCAACTTCATAACTGCGCTTGTCTGTGGTGAAGGAGAGCATTGAGAGTGCCTCCGGGTCAGATTTGCTTGAATGACCTCGCCAAAGAGGCCAGTCCACGAAGAAAGTTCCTCCCGTTGTGTGACCGCTCTCAATGTCTTGCACCAGAATGAGGAATTTGCCGTAATCCGGGTACTTGACCCTGAAAGATACTGCTGTGGAAGCTTGGGTGCAGGTGATTCTCCCGGATGTTTCCAATTCAGCGGATTTGCCGCTTACATAGCGATCCAAATTTCTGGAGTCACATTCCCACCACCAGTTCCATCCAAGACGATAGATTTTGTATTCAAGTTTCCGTCCTGAGGCTGCCTTGCCATTCACATCCACTGACACCAACTTGAAAACAATGTCCTTGTCAGTCTCATACTCGCTGTCTTTCAAGTCGATGCCTACATAGTGCGAGAATGGGGAGAATCTCACGCTGTTGGCGACAGTGCTCGTGTTGCCACCGGGTTCCGACACCTTGCAAATCAGGTCTGCCTTCAACATTCCCGGCGCATCCTGAGCTTGAGGCATTTTCTTGCTCACGAAAGCCCGCCCATTATTATCCAGACTGAAAGAAATCTGCGCGAGGTTTTCGGATTCGTATGTTTTGAGTGGGTTCGTAAAACTATATTCCCGATATTCCGGAAATGGAACGCCAGTATTATTGAGAACGAAGTCCAAACTGCCCTCAAGATTGGCTGCCACCGGGCCTGTGAGCCAGTGGGACTCAATGGATATGCCGGTTTTTTCGCCTGCGATGAGGGTCTCGGAGTCTGTTTTTAGATTTATCTTCAGCCTGTTTGGTTTTATGCTTTCGATGGGAACTCTATGTTTGAACTGAGCACCGCCAACAGAGAATACGGCGTTCCAAGTCCCTGTGGGACTATCCGGATTTGTGGCGATTTCGAAGACATAGAACCCGTCTTTGCCGCTACGGAGTGTCTTGCTGCCGAAAAGCTGACCTTCGGGAGTGTATAGTTCCATAGTGGCCGGATGAGATTCCGGAATCTTGTGGAGTTTGTCTTTCACCATAAGCGTGAGGTGGAGCGTGTCCCCGGGGCGCCATACACCGCGTTCTCCATAAGCATATCCCTTCAGACCTTTCTTGATTTTCTTTCCTCCCACATCAAACCGGCTGAGAGACTTTTCGTGGCTGCACATTTTCAGGTGGCTGACGGCATATCCTTTCTCTGCCTGGATGATATATGCTTTTCCTTTCAGATTCAGGTCCGCGAATCCCGATTCGTTGCTGTAGGCTTCTCCAACCGGTTGAAGCTGATAGTTATATGCCGTTATCTTTACCCCGGAAAGAGGTTTTGACGAGAGTAAATCCGTAGTCGTAATCCACAGTTTGGAATCATCGGCGCTCTTTGCTATGATGCCGATATTTGAGGATACAAGGTTCAATTCCGGAAAGCGGTCATCCACCATATAGTAACTGGCCTTTGACGGGTCTTCCCGTTCACTCCAGTCCCATTCGTCCGTGTGATAGTTGCCCCATGTGTAGTACCAGGAGTTCCCTGAGTCCCAATGTTTTTCGTCCCTATCTGTAATCTTTGCCACTTGAAGGTCGGTTGGGACTTCATTTTTGTCATATAGGGAATATTCCTGTTTGAAAGTGAGTTTTATGCGATAAATTGCGCCTTTTTCTTGCCGAAAAAGGTTTTTGAGGTCTATGGAGAAATTTTGCCATTGATGAAGGTTTTTTGACTTGTCGCCATCAAGTCTTGCGGTGGTTTTGTAGATTAGACGTCCGTAGCGGCGTAATTCATTTGTTCCATTTATGCGGTTGTCTTGATAAAAGGACAAAACATTGCTGCGGAAGATTTTTATGACCTCGACATCTACGGCACAAAGGTTCACTGCCTTGAATGGGAGTTTGAGATTGTTTTCATCGGGGAGGATTCCATCATCGGTCAACAGTTCCACCGCAGGGGGTATTTCTGCGGAGCGGAATGTCTTTTTGAATTCGATGCCGAGAGTTTTTCCTGCCTTGCTTTTTATCTTATGGTCCACCCGGAGTGTCATACTTGAAATGTTTGAATCGGCAAAGAACAGTTTGGCCTGTGTCTCATCACGTTCTATCCGAACGGTTTCCATTTCATCAAGATACACCAATCCTTCCAGTGACTGGGAGTCATTGAGAGCTTCTGAGAACTGAACGGATATATATGGCTCCGCAGCATCTATAAGCTCGGCTTGGATGACTTTGAACTCACTCCTGCCGGGAATCGCGGCCGAGCTGCTGACCCGTTTCCCAAAACCGATTGCATCGGCATTGAAATAGATTTTGACAGCAGTGGAGCCGTCAAGCGGGCGCTGCAAACCGGAGATTTCGAACTCAAAACTGCCCTCGGAGATGGGGGTGAGTTTGGTGGTCGTCCGAGAGGTTATGGATGTTTTGAACAAATCTGCGGTGAGTGCTCCTTCTTCCGCAGGTTCGCTCAAAGTCACTGTCCCTCTGATAATTGCAGTTTCCGGGTTGACTGGTGAAATGCAAACTTCCTTCACTTTTATTTCTGCTGCCCGTTCTGCAACTTTGAATGAGAATACAACATCTTTCGCTCCAGGAAGAAGTTTCTCCTGACGCACTCTACAATAATAGTTCTTTCCAGCTTTCAACTGTCCTTTCTCCGGGATGAATTCCAACTCTCTGGTGGTCCCATTCCAAATTTCCTGCCCTTTCAGCGAAGGGGTGAATTTCAGAATCCGTGATGGAGCAGCGGCAGAATCCGAGAACTCAACGCTTTCATTAAACAGAATCCGGATGCTGTCTCCGGTCTTAATGACTCCTGCTGAGTAAGCCTCGATGTGCTCAGCAATTTCGTCGGGTGCGGATTCCGTGCACTTGCGGTCTTTGCAGGCGATTGCACAAAAAAGTCCGACGGAAAGGATGACGGAATAAGAGAGAATGGAGATGAGTCTTGAGTGAAAAGTTTTCATATATTGCCATTATTTGCTGATTAACCAATACGAAGATGGGACAAATATCAAGACCGGCAATGAGTTTTTCTTTCGGATGTATGAACTCGATGAATAGTGTATAAAATTAATGATTTGTATTAACTTTGCAATTGAACGCAGTTCGGTCGGGGTGTTGGCTCCCGTGGAACGATGGTAGTATTTGTGACCGAAGCGTGAGAAATGCATTATGAAGAAAAAGATAGTGATATTGTCAGGCGCAGGCATTAGTGCCGAGAGCGGTATTTCAACATTCAGAGACAGTGACGGTCTTTGGGAGAAACACGATGTGATGGAGGTCGCCTCCATCTTCGGGTGGCAGCAGAATCCCTCACTGGTGCTTGATTTCTACAATCAAAGACGCGCACAGCTCAAAGAAGTGAAACCGAATAAGGCACACCTTGATATCGCATCGCTTGAGAAAGAGTATGACGTAGTGGTGGTTACCCAAAATGTGGACAACCTCCACGAGATGGCAGGCAGCACTAAAGTCATTCATCTCCACGGTGAACTCACAAAGGTCCGTCCGGAAGACTCATACACGGAGGAGGACGGATTTGATGAATCAAAGATTAAGGATGTGAATTTCGGGCCGGTCAGCATTGGAGATACGGATGACCGTGGCATTCAATACCGTCCGCATATCGTATTCTTCGGTGAGGCTGTCCCAAAGATGAAGGATGCAATCGCAGAACTTGCAGAAGCTGATTTTATGATTATCGTCGGAACATCGCTTGTGGTTCAGCCTGCTGCAAGCTTATGGAAATACACTCCGGTTGACTGCCCTGTTTTCGTGGTCGACCCCAAGGATACGCCCATCGACAATGAGGAGGGTATTGTCCATATCAAGGAAAAAGCCACTGTCGGAGTAGCCGAAGCGATAAGGATGATTTCTGAAATGTCCTGCGAGTAGCTGATTCAAGTCTCTGATTATGCTCTTGGTCAACGCATCCAAGAACGCTGTTGCATACAAAAAGGAGTTGCAACTCGCTCGTAGCCAAAATGTCGATGTCACCAATTTCGAGAACAAACTTCAGGAAACTGACCTTCACACAATGAAGGCCAAATTCGATGAAGCCCGTAAGAAGGCCGATGGCGATACTCCCGGGAACCTAGAATCATAATTCGTTCCTCCTTGGTTTTTGGAAAAGTGGAAGAAATCCTCATAACTCCTTTGGAAAAGTGGGAATTTGTCCTTAAATTGCGTTGGAAAAAAGGATGCGGTATGCTTAACAGAAAGATAGACAGCTATTTAAAAGATTATTACCAAAAATCTTCTAATGCACTGCTGATAACGGGTGCACGTCAAGTCGGCAAGACCTATTCCATCCGCGAGTTTGGCAAGACTTTCAAGAGTTTTATCGAGATCAACTTCATCGAGAATTCCGATGTCGTTGGATTGTTCAAGGATGCTAAGGGAAGCGCCGACATACTGATGCGTTTGTCGACCATCACGAATGTGCCAATGATAAAAGGGGACACGCTGATATTCTTTGACGAGGTTCAGGAGTGTCCGGATATTGTGACCGCCATCAAGTTTCTGGTGGATGAAGGCTCATATCGCTATATTTTGAGCGGCTCTCTGCTCGGCGTAGAATTGAAAGATATCCGTTCAGTCCCTGTCGGCTATATGGGCGTGAAGGAGATGTTTCCGCTGGATTTCGAAGAATTCATCACTTGCGTGGGAATCAATGAAAATGTTATTTCCACGCTAAAGGATGCCTGGACGAAAAGAATTCCGGTCGATGGATTCATCCATAACAAGATGATGGAGCTGTTCCGGCTCTACCTGATTGTAGGGGGTATGCCGGCAGCGGTCAGCAAGTATCTTGAAAGTAATAACTTGCAGGATGTGTTGGCGGTACAGCAGGAGATTATTCAACTTTATAAGAAGGATATAGCCAAGTACGATCCGGATAATAAATTGTATATCGAGGAGATATTCGACCTTATTCCGCCGGAACTCAATGCCAAGAACAAGCGTTTTATCCTCAAACGCCTCAACGAGAATGCTAAGTATGAACGCTATGAAAACAGCTTCCTCTGGCTGAAGAATGCTGGTGTTGCCATACCCGTGTATAATGTAGAGGAGCCCAAGGTCCCTCTGCTGCTGTCCCGTTCCCGTAACCTTCTCAAGCTCTTCCTCAGCGACATTGGTCTGTTGGCAGCCCAATATGCCAACGGCATTCAGATGCGGATTATCAAGGGCGATAAGGACATCAACTTCGGTTCTATCTATGAGAATGTTGTGGCGCAGGAACTTGTTGCACACGGTCTGGAGCCCTATTACTACAATAGCAAGAAGAGGGGAGAGCTGGACTTCGTCATAGAACAGGGGGGCAGGATTCTTCCTATCGAGGTCAAGTCCGGGAAGGATTATACTTACCATCGCGCCCTCTCCAACATTATGGATTGTGAGGAATACAATCTGCCGGAGGCACTGGTGCTGAACAACGACAATCTATCAGTTGATGGTCGAATAACTTATGTTCCGGTCTATATGGTGATGTTCTTGGATAAAGGTGCGGCGGCGCCGATAGAATACAAAGTCGATCTGGGTGGTTTATCGAATGGGGATGTGTCAACTTTTGAAAAAGAAATCTCTGGAAAAAGTTGAAAAATGTCTACTTTTGTAAAAAGATACGCGGCAAAAACATCGCCGCTGTCATTTCCGGATTTAGGTTGACTCGGATTCGAGTCTATCCCTGATAGAAGTTG
>ENA-OUQC01000091-OUQC01000091.1-human-gut-metagenome-genome-assembly--contig:-NODE-91-length-88478-cov-19.147032_pt1 | contig 88478 bp, 74 predicted proteins | sample MGYA00237942_ERZ548815 | MGnify/ENA primary metagenome ERZ548815 (study PRJEB26490, sample SAMN05194722) | human gut metagenome | biome: terrestrial biome; feature: human-associated habitat; material...
CCTCACTGCTGCCTCCCGTAGGAGTTTGGTCCGTGTCTCAGTACCAATGTGGGGGACCTTCCTCTCAGAACCCCTACGCATCGTCGCCTTGGTGGGCCGTTACCCCGCCAACTAACTAATGCGCCGCATGCCCATCCTTGTCCGGATCACTCCTTTGGCCAAGCTGAGATGCCTCAACTCAGCGTTATGCGGTATTAGACCGGATTTCTCCGGATTATCCCCCTGACAAGGGCAGGTTGCATACGTGTTACTCACCCGTGCGCCGGTCGCCGGCAAGACAAGCAAGCTTGTCTCCCGCTGCCCCTCGACTTGCATGTGTTAAGCCTGTCGCTAGCGTTCATCCTGAGCCAGGATCAAACTCTCCGTTGTTGTTTATCTTTTCTTCTTTTTTTCCTATTCAAAAAAGACAGACAAACGTGTGTCCAACTTCGCGTCCGAACCGTTTCACGGCTCCGGCTGATTCGCCGTATTATTGTGCTTGAAAATCGGAATTTCGTATGACGAGTGCAAAATTTTGCCGCGCCTGCCTTCGGACTTTCATCCCCGGCGGCGCGCCGTTCTCTTGTACTACTTTGTCTGTTATTGCAATTCTTTCAATGTGCTCTTTCCTCTCGGGTCGGTGCCCTTGCGGCGCCCCGTTCGTTCCCGAAAGCGGATGCAAAGTTACGCCTTTTCCCGTTACCGGCAAAACTTTCTCCCCTTTTTACTTGAATTTTAACGGAATTTAACTGTATGCAATTTTGCTCGGAGATATTATTTCAGGCTCAACAACGTTCTTAAGATATATCAATCAATATATTACAATTACATCAAGCGTACGATCTCAGATCAAGGCTCAATTCTCGCCTTTTGCGCCTCTCAGTCGCGATTAGCGCCAAAACGTCGTATCAAGCATCACGGACGAATGCTGTATAAACGGGTCACGTCTTTTATATCTCGGCACCCGGTTCCCTATGAATACAAATAACGTGCCTCGGATTGACAATTTTGACGACTTTCTCAATGGTACTTCTCGAGGCATGTCCCGAGGTGTGTATATCGACGACATTGGAGAACGCGTCACGAAAATCCTTGAATGCCGGATTTCGTTTCACCTGCGACGGGTCTTTATAGTATCCATCCCATGCAGAATATATCAGAAGTACGTCCGACGAGGGCAATCCCTCACACAATGTCCGCACAAAATTCAACTGCGATGTCCCAGATATCAGGACAAAGCCGGCATTTCGCATTTTAGCTATACACTCGTCCTGCTCTCGTACATATTGCGGATGAAACTCGAACAATCCACCGGACGCACGCGCTTCGCGATGCGTAAAAATGCTCATTGTTCGACTGAGCATAGCGCCCGTAATATACAAATCCTTATGCGCCTGTGCCGCGGCATTCTTGATGGTGGCCAATCTTTCGATGTCTGTAGCCGAAGCCAATACCACGACATACTTATAAGAACTCATTGCATGAGCCATACGCTCGGACACTTCACTCTCCTGAATACATTCATCGCCACGTTTGAGGGTAGTGCCCTCGGTGATAAGCACATCGATGTCGGTGGCATATTGTTCGAGCGTTGAATACAAATTTTTACCCAAGTACCCGTGCTCGCGATAATCGCCGGTATGCCAAATACGTTTGCCTGCCGCTTGAATAAGGAACATATAAGAGTCATATATACTATGGCAACTGCGAAACGGAGTGACGCAGATGTCCCCTACCGTAAACGTTTGAGGTTGAATATTAGGCTTCGGTCGTTTCCACGTGCGAAAATACTTTGTAATTCTCAACTTTCTCACGTCTTCGGACACTGTATCGACGTCACTATCAGCATCCTTCGGATAGCGCTTATGCGCATCAAGCATAAGGCCGTACTTTGTAATCAGTAACTCCTTACCGCCCTTGCCTATATACTGAGGTACATCGGCCGGTATCAAATCAAACAACCCAACATGATCATCATGAGCGTGGGTATATATTACCGCTTGATGCGGCTTCACATTCCGGCCGAAGATTTCGTTGACCATAGCGCGGTCCTGCTCCGGGGTGGAAGGTTCCGCGCAGTCCGGCAAATTCTGGCCAAAGTCCACAAACACTCTGGATGTTCCGGTAGAAATCTCCGTTATACAGCCCCCAATCTGATCGATACCACGATGGACGACAATCGAGACCGCATCGTCTAATTGCACTGTATATACATTTCTTGGTCTTGAAGACTTTCCGTCCGGTGAAACTTGTCCACCTATCACATTGTCCATTTTATACCCGATTATTATATGATGAGTTCAGTTTACACAATACTTCTTCGGCAATAGCCATTGCTCAATATCCGCTCATCAGACGAACCGCCGCAGACACTTCTATATACAATGGAAAAAACTCGTAAAATCATGTCCGAGCAAAATATTCGAAGACAGCTTACACCTGAGGCAATTCCCATACCAGAGGTTCAATATATAGTTGATTGAAAGCGCTAACGGGCAAAGCAGGCATCAAAAGATGTCTGAGAATATGCGAGGGGTTGCACCGGTATGCGATTCTATATAATCTAAGGCGGCGGACGATGCAGCACTCAACGCCGAATGATCGGTGTATAACGGGTCGATGGCCGCAGCAAACCCGGCAGCATCGCTGTACGTAAAAGCTCCGCCGAGACGCAGCAAATCTATAGCTTCGCGAAATTTACCGTGGCGAGGGCCGAAGATAACCGGCATACCATACACAGCAGCCTCGGGTACGTTGTGAATACCGGCGCCAAAGCCGCCGCCCACTATAGCAATCTGCCCGTAACGATACAGTGATGATAAAATGCCGAAGCAGTCTACTACAATGTACCGTACCTGCGCGGGGACAGAGGCAAGGTCCTTGACCTGCGACCAAAGCATCGCGACTTCAGGACCTCCGAGATCTGAGACAAGTCCGACGAGGCGCTTATCATCGAATTCATGCGGAGCAATGATGGCTTGTACCTTCGGGTGACTTTTGAGCCACGGGATATAGTACGCCTCATCTTGCGGCCACGAACTACCGACGACAACCGTCAAATCCGGGCCGGACGTCCATGACTCCAAAACCGGGAATGACTTGGCATGCGCGCGAGTATCTATCACCTGGTCCAAGCGCGTATCGCCCACGACATCCACGGCGTCATACCCTATCGAATGTAGCAACTCCTTGGAGGCATCATCCTGTACGTATATATGAGTGAACGAGCGCAGGGCACGACGCATCATGCCGCCCCACGGCTTGAAAAATATTTGCGTAGGTCTGAATATGGCCGAAATAAGGTAAGTCGGAGTGCCACGACGTGCCAGTCGGCTCAACATGTTTCCCCAAAACTCGTACTTGACAAAGATCGCGACCTTAGGGTTGACCGCCTCGACAAATCGGCGGGCGTTGCGCGGTGTATCAAAAGGCAGATATACCACCAAGTCTACATCCGGGTAGTTGTGTCGAACGGTGTACCCCGAAGGCGAAAAGAATGACAGCAAGATACGCTTCTGAGGCTGCTGCCGACGTATCATCGAAATCAACGGACGTGCCTGTTCGAATTCGCCCAACGAAGCGGCATGTATCCACACATCGAAGCCTTCGGGTGCAATATTGCGACGTGCTTCGGCTATGCGTGCGAGTGTCTCGCGATGTCCCTGCACCATCAATGCCGCCTTACAATGCTTCACAGCCGCCAAGCGCACCCCGGCGGCATACACGTGTATGGCAGCATTGTAGAGTGGGTTCATATCACTCGGCAGCAGGCACTTGAATATTGTCTATAGCTCGGCGCAAACGGCGCAGCGTGGTTTCGCGTCCGAGAACGTCCGTAATCTCGAACATGTGCGGTCCGGTACACTGCCCTACGATGGCAAGGCGGAAGGCATTCATGACATTGCCCATATGCAATTCATTGTCTTTAATCCATTGCATCACAACAGGCTCGAGTGCGGTGCCGTCAAAAGTAGGGTGAGCTTCAAGCAAAGCGACGAGGGCACGCATAGTGTCCGGCATTCCGGTCGTCCAGCGCTTCTTGACCGCCTTGGGATCGTAATCATCAGGATCTGCGAAGAAGAACTTGGCTTGATCCCACAACTCGGCAACGAAATTTATGCGCGACTTGACCAGAGCCACAACACGTGTGATATAGTCAAGACCGAAGGCATCCGTATCTATGTCATGTCGGCGGAGAATCGGCTCGAAAAGGGTTGCCAATTTTTCATCCGGCATCATCTGTATGTATTGATGGTTAAACCACTTGGCTTTTTCGAAGGCGAACTTGGCACCCGAGCGAGAGCAGTGCTCAAAAGAGAACTTTGCAATCAGTGTATCCATGTCCATGATTTCGGTATCATCGCCCGGATTCCAGCCCAGCAATGCCAGGAAGTTGACTACCGCCTCGGGCAGGTAACCGCTTTCGCGATACCCCGAAGATACATCACCCGACACCGGGTCGGTCCATTGCAGCGGGAACACGGGGAAGCCGAGACGGTCGCCGTCGCGTTTGGAGAGTTTGCCTTTACCGTCCGGTTTGAGCAGTAGCGGCAGGTGTACAAATCGCGGCATCGTATCCTCCCAGCCGAAAGCTCGATACAACAATACGTGCAGCGGAGCCGACGGGAGCCATTCCTCGCCGCGAATGACGTGCGTCACCTTCATCAGGTGGTCGTCCACGATATTGGCCAAATGGTATGTAGGCAGGTCATCGGCGCTCTTGTATAGGACTTTATCGTCAATAATATCGCTCTTGATGACCACATCGCCGCGCAAAAGGTCGTCTACATGGACTTCCTGCCCCGGTTCGATAAGGAAACGCACGACATACTTTTCGCCAGCATCGATGAGGCGTTTCACCTCTTCGACCGGCAGCGTCAGCGAATTGCGCATCTGCATACGTGTATGCGCATCATATTGGAAGTTCTTAATCTCGGCACGCTTGGCTTCAAGTTCCTGCGGAGTGTCAAAGGCGATATAAGCCTTGCCGTCATCCACCAATTGATGCATATAGCGGCGGTAAATGTCACGACGTTCGCTCTGCTTGTACGGTCCGTAAGGTCCGCCCTCGCGCACGCCCTCGTCAATGCCTATACCAAGCCAGGCTAAGGCTTCGTTTATATAGTCCTCGGCTCCGGGGACAAAACGCTGCGAATCGGTATCCTCGATGCGTAATATCATCTTGCCCCCCAATTTGCGAGCAAAAAGATAGTTATAAAGAGCCGTGCGAACGCCGCCAATATGCAGCGGTCCGGTGGGCGATGGCGCGAAACGTACGCGAACTTCTTGTTCCATATCTGTCGTTTGGATTGGTTTTTCCTCTAAGATGTCAGGGACAGCCTCTGCGGCACACAGCCGCCCTACCCCGTTTGACGCCGCAAAGGTACGAAAAATATATGACCTACGTGTCGCACACACGAAGAAAACCTGACTCGGTCTACAGCAAGCATGCGCCGATACAAGTTGATGGCGTCTCCGCAATATCGCGAAAGACGCCATCGGGGGGAAGGGAATGTATCTGCTGTTCTATTGCCTTACTTATTTATTCAGAATGCCGGACGATGCGCCGTCTGCCTGATAAGCCTCATTACCGGCCTTAACTTTCTTGCCATATCCGAAGGTGTACGTAGCCGATATCTGGAAAAACCGGACATAACTGCCGGTGTATATGTGGTTGATTGAGTCGTAATAACGGCTTTGGGTGGTACTCTTGGTGGCATAAGTATTGCCATGGATGGGGTTACGCGTATAGAAGCGCAAGTTCCACCGGTCGTTGCTCCACCCGACCTGCAAGGTGTAATTGGACCTCGTATCCATCCACATGCCGATCATACAGCCGTCAGGATAGACCATAGGGCTGCGGTATGTCGCGCCGAAGTAAAAGTTTTTCAGATAATAATATGCCGAAGCGGCCACGACCACCCGGCCTTTGTTCCAGTTGTATGGGGCGCCATTATGGCCCCGGAGCATATAGCCGGACAGTGACAGTTGCAAGTTGTCGTTGAGTGCCTTGCCGGTACCCCGCACGCCATATTGCCATTGAGAAAAGCCGCCGAGAGGTTGTTTGATAGTTCGGAGGACACCCGTAGCATTCGCCTCGTAGTCATACACATATCGATTATCAACGACCCACACGTTGCCAAAAACCGCTACATTGAAAGATTTGTTTATGATAAAGGTATAGCTACCTTCGGTGTAGATCGAGTTGTACGGGACCAGCAACGGATTGCCCGTATAGCTCATCAGGGGATTGGACCGGATGACGGCTGCGCTTCTATAGCCGGAAGACGGAATTGACTTTTGGTAGTTGAAATCTATGCTAACCGAGTGTTTCTTATTGACGGCGTATTGCATCGACAGATTTGTCCATGGTGCTGTGGTGTTTTCCACAATATCACCATACTCCGAGCGATCCCAGTTCAGGCCGATGCCCAGCGTCCCATAGAGTTTGTCTCCGGAATAGCTATAGCTCACACCCGGGCCGAGCCTTAGCGTCTGCGCCTTGTCCGAGACGGACGACGACCCCGAATATCGAGTTTTATTCAGCAAAAACCGACCTTGGCACATAGCTTTCAACGTGCCGGCCTTGCCAAAGGAATGTACGAAAGCTATGTCTCCGGCAACCTGGTGGGAATCGTCCTTCGCGCCGTTTACGATTGCATCCGCGCCGTTCTCTTCATAGCGTGAGTTTTGTTGGGTATTGGTATACGCATATTTGGGGTTGAAAGTGATTGTATTGTTCCCCGGCAAAGCAAAGTACCAATAGCCGTTGTAAGCAAACGAATTAATACGATCGGAGCTTAGCGAGCTGTATTCCGACCCCTCATATTCGTCCGAGCTATACTCCACATGTCCTTCGGTGATATACTTCGGCATCCTATCAAATTCCACCGAGAACATATTGCTCATTGTTACCTTGTCTGTCTTATACAGAGCCTTGAACGATGTCCAATAGTCATGACACGTCTTTTTAGTATTGTCTACAATCGAATTACGTTGTATCTCCTTGATTGTTCCGTCAGGCTGTGGCAAGCGATATGTCTCGTAAGTGTCCTCGTAATACTTTTTGTCGCTCATAAAGAATAATCCTCCCGCCACGTCAAAGGTCATCCGTTTGTATTGCAACTTTGAGTACCCATTAAGCTGCCTAGACATCACGAAGTTGTCGTAGTATATACCTTTCACATAGCCGCCATACTCATATCTCTGCATCACAAAATTGACCACGTGCGACTTGCCTTGAAAACGCGGATCGCTCGGATAGTCATAGTACTCCACGCGCTTGACATCGCTGACAAGCATACCCGTGAGTTCGTTGCTCGTGGCCGGGACATAGTCTATATATATGTCCACTTGCTGACCGGTGTTGGTTTTGATATCCTCGCCAACGGCCAATTGCGGAATTGCCATTCGCTGAATAAGGTCCTGAGCTGTCTGCGCCGTCTTTTTCTGATTCTTGGTGGGCAGGTAAACCGACTTGTCGGAATAAAGGTTGGCCGTAGAACCTTCCACGGTGACCATGGCAAGACTTACGGGAAGCGCTTCAATGACAAGCGTACCCATATTATAGTTGTCAAAGAGAAGATGTCGCGTCTTGTACCCCATGCAACTTACTTTGCCTATGACGCCGTTATGGTCGCAGGGGATGCGAAAGCGGCCCTCACCATCGGAGATTCCATAGGTAATCACCGTCGAATCGGCGCGTGCAAGGAGCATAATCGTAGCGGCCGCCACCGGTTCGCCGTCGCTTCCGAGCACCGACCCCGAGTACACAAAGCGTCCGTGCTGAAGTGCCTCAACATATATACCGCCATCTTTGCGTATCACCGATATGGGATTAAGGCCGACTATCGTCCTGACGGCTTCATAGACATTATCAGTTCCTATAGACGCCGAAGTCTTGTAGTTGTCCAAGTCCTTATATATAAAGGAGAGGTTTACATCCGGGTTCTCTCTCGCAATTTTCACGAGGGCCTGCGAAATCGGCGTATTGCGAAAATTATACTCGTACTTGTGGGCTTGTGTCGCGACCACGGTCAATGCCGAAAGCACGAAAGCCATTACCGAACAGCGCATCATCGCACAACCAGCTCGCTCCCTTCGAGTGTAATATTGATTTGTTCGAAGTTGTTAAGCTGGTCGACAATGTCTTGCAAGGCCTTCTTCGGATCGAATTTGTAGAACAAGTGCAATTGCTTCTTTGCCTCGGCCTCAAACCGAGCCTTGACGCCGTAGGTCTTTGCAATCGTCTCGACAATCTCGCCAAGCGAAGCATTGTCAAACAACACCGGAGAGGTCGGCATAGCAGACCGACTCTCGGGCAGTGGCGTAATGGTATCTTGTGCAGCCGCCGAGCTTTGGGCTGCATCTCCCCGGGCTGCCACACCGGCAGTCTCGGCGGCGCGGCCTCGGTCGATGCTCACCTTAATGGTGATACCCACAGCAAAAGCAACCACGGACGACACTATCAGCAATGCTATAGACGCAGCACGGCCGGACAGCCATAGAAACCGGAAGCGAGGTGCAGGATGTGCTTGCTCGAAGCGCTTCCATTCCTCGTCTACTTCGGCACTCGAGATTGTATCCCGAGATTTTGCTGCAGACTGCGTTTTGACCAAAACATTATATATCTCGCGCGTCTCCGGATCCGAAAGCATTTCGGACAATCGTGCGGACGTGTAATTTTCGGGGCGCTCTATGATATCGAGCACAACATCATACTTATCCATTTTCACTCAATTTGTTTCGTATAATACTGAGTGCATGACGCAAGTGTTTGAACACGGCTGTCTGGCTGATGCCCATCTCGCGAGCCACCGCCTCGAATTTCAATCCATCGACAAAGCGCAGTTCGACTACGCGTTGGCACCGCTCGGGCATGTTGTCGCGAATAATCGAATATATCTCCAACACAGTGTCCTCGTCCGGCCAATCTTCACCATCGTAATCGTCCACTTCGGCGAAATACAAGCCCAGTACGCGTTCATGAATATCCAAGTCGCGTATATGGTTAAGACAACGATTGCGAACGGCTCGGAGCAAATAGCTCGGAGTCAAGATCGATACAGCTATATTCCCGTCAAGTAAGGTGCAAAAAACATCATGGACAATGTCGCGCGCAAGATCATCGTCATGCAGAAGCATCGCAGCCTGCCGATGCATCTGCGCATAATACTTTTTGAACAGCTTTTCTATGTCGGGCCTATGTGTCATACACAAATATAACACACATTTCCGGAATTACTAAACCCCAAACCAGACAAAAAAGTATTTTTCTGTTTAAGCAATAGTTTTTGCCGTCAGCGACAAATCCGATCTATGGACAATTCTTCCACACACGAGAAAAATAATACTGAGGATACTCTTTACGTATGACTATTCATAACAATTATCATCATTCCGTTCTCATCTGCCCAGGCGAACATCAAAGGCGGCAATAACATGGCGCATCTCGGCCGGCAGGTACGTCATGGCAGCTGCAGACATATCCGGCGGAATGGAAAATCGGGCTTCGGCCAGTGAACCAACGATGGCGCCTACCGTGCCCGAGTCGCCGCCGTAAGACACCGCCTGTCGAATGGCGTCTTCAAAGCTCGTGGCTGTGGCAGCGATATACAAAGACAAGGGGACGCATCCTTGGCACGTCGTGTCAAAGTAGCCACGCTCCGGCAACCTGTCAAAGGCTTCGGAACAAGTGTACTCATCGTAATAGAATTCATCAGCAACGTCCTCAAAGATATATGGATCTTTGACCGGCGCCTGCCGTATACGCAGGATCGCCACGGCAATCGCAACAGCGCCTTTAATGCCCTCGGGGTGGTTGTGCGTCACGGCAGCCGAAGCCTCGGCCTGCAGACGTACTTCGTCCTCATTGTCATAGAACCATGCTATAGGGCTGACACGCATGGCCGAGTCGTTGCCGAAACTATTGTATGGGTACGGGTCGGGGCGATTCACCCAATCAAAAAAACAACTGTCGTATTCGCCCCTCGGGTGGGGGTAGCGGCGACACCACGCGCGCAAGGCTTCGGCGTAGCCCAAGTCGCGCAAAACGGCATCAGCCACAGCCACGGTGCAAATAGTATTGTCAGTGTAATCGCACCCCGGGCCAAAGAGCTCAAAATCATGGTCCGAGGTATTGTCAAGCACGTAACGCGACCCGATGATGCCGCCGATTATTGCTCCTTTCATATTTGTCTAATTATTTGATTTTATGTACATAATAAATGTTTGTCGCTACAAAATTAGGCTTGGGATGTACCAAAAAACGATACCGGCTACGCGACCTCAAAAAATTTTCTTGCGGAATGTTCTGTAATTCACGCGCTTTGCGCCGACGACAAAAAACGGGTGTACAATTACGGATTTTTATTACTAACTTTGGCCTTCGAAACGACATTTTTACCACCTATCCGAAACCACCAAAACAGCAATGTATCGCAAAGGCAAACTATACTTTCGCTACGGCACTATGGGCTCCGCCAAGACGGCGCTGCTCTTGACCACAGCGTACAACTTCGAGGAACGCCACATGAGCTACCTGTGTATGAAGCCGGCCATCGACACGCGCGAGGGCGACCGCGTAATACACTCACGCATAGGCATCGAGCGTGCTTGCGAATGGATATACCCGGACACCGATCTGTACCGCTTTGCCAAGAATTATTTCAAGAAAGAGGGCAAACTGGTGGACTGGTTTTTGGTCGACGAAGCCCAATTCCTGAGCGAACAGCAAGTGGATCAGCTGTCGCGCATTGTGGATGACTTCGGATGCAATGTAATTTGCTACGGACTGCGCACGGATTTCCAAAGCCACCTTTTCGAGGGGTCGCGACGCCTTTTCGAGATTGCCGATACCATCGACGAAATCAAATCGACATGCAATTGCGGACGCAAAACAATTATCAACGCCCGTATTGACGCCGAAGGCAATTTTGTCAGCGAGGGCGCTCAGGTCGAAATCGGCGGCGACGACCGATACGTGGCCGTATGCCGCAAGTGCTGGCGCAATAAACGCATCGAGCAAAGCAGCCGCGATGTCCTGCCGCTAATCTGGAATGACGAGGAGGATGAGTAATCCGTACCGAGACACAACACCCACAGACAACCGGCAAAAATGATACTTTGTACTCTTACCCGACTGATTGCGACACAGCACTCATGGATGCGCCCTGAAGTAGCGGCCTGGCTTGGCGCTATCGCCAACGACATCGCCCAAGGACGTCACGACATAGGCGCGTACGATTACGCCAACGTAGAGCCTCTCGCCCTACGCGCTCGCGAGGATGCCCCTCTCGAAGCGCACCGCCGCTATATCGACATACATATACCATTGGATGGTCCCGAAACCATAGGCTGGGCACCCACGGATACACTTACACATATTGTGGCTCCGGGATACAATGCCGAGCAAGATATCGCCTTCTACGAAGACAAGGCACATACCTTTCTTGACGTGCAACCCGGCCAATGTGCAGTATTCTTCCCCGAAGATGCGCATGCCCCCAACATCGGCATTCCCGGCAAAACGCACCGCAAGATTTGCGTAAAAATTGCCATGGCAACTGCAAACTAAACCTTGGGGCACTCAACAAGTCTAAGTACAAAATAGGGACGGAACAACACTCTCCCACCCTATTCCAAAAGGAATAAACAAAAAAACTGAACAGATGAAACGAATCACCGCCACCATCGCAGGCCTGGCGCTGGCCATAGCACCTGCCATAGGGGCTAATGTTGAATTCAAAAACGAGAGCATCAATTACAAAGTGATGTTCAAATGGGGAATGGTCAATAAACAAGCCGGCCACGCAACCCTGACCATACGCAACAACGGTTCGCAATACTACACCCAACTTACGGCCGCTTCCGAAAGCTGGGCAGATCATTTTTACAAAGTACGCGACACCCTCAACGGCATCATCGACTGCGCCAAGTTCCGCCCGATATACTACGAACGAATAGCGCACGAAGGCTCCGACCACAAGCACGACACTGTCAACTTTAGCTATGTAGGCGCACAGGTCAAAGGCAAATGTACACGACAAAAGCGCGACAAAAAAGGCAATATGGTTGTGGATGAAAAACGCGAATTAGGAGCCATGGGCACAACCGTGGACATGCTCACCTCCTTTTATTATATGCGCCAACTTCCCTATGACACATGGAAGAAAGGGCACGTCCTTACCATCAACATCTTCAGCGGCAAGCGCAAAGAATTGCTCACAATCAAGTATGCCGGCGTTGAGACCATCAAGTACGACAAAAAGAAGTACCAATGTCATCACATCACTTTCATATTCACCAGCGATGGCCGAACAAGAACCAGCGAAAATATGGACGCCTGGATTACGACCGATGCCAGACGCATACCTATTAAACTCGAAGGCAAACTGCCCGTCGGTAAAGTCCAGTGCTTCTATACCGGAGGATAAGCCCGACATAGGCTGCAGACATCTAAGACTTACAAAGCGGCATCGACCTATCACAAAGGGCGATGTCGCTTTGTTTTAGTGTATTAAAAGCCGCCTGCCCCCACTTATCCATATTCCCATTATTCTCATTACAAAAAACCTATAAAAACAAAAAATCATCAACCATCTCGGTCGACGACTTTTGCATCTCTGACAGCTGTGTTTGCCGTCTTCAATAATCCTTACTTAACCTTAAATATAATATTAACCCTAAAAACCTAAAAACTAATCTTTTTTCCTTAAATCGAAATTGCCACCTTTGCTATGCATTGGAAAGCAACGTATGATAAGTAGATAAATCTCTATGAGACTTTAGTGCCTGTTAAGGCTGGCCTTTTAGCCATTGTTGTGTTGCGAACTCTTTCGCAAGAATTACGATGCAAAATTACGCCCTCTGTCAAGCCTCCACAAGAAAATATAAGTAATTCGAAGTACAATTTTAGACTAATCAAAAATATCAGTATTGATAATCAAACAAATAGCGTCATCAAAATTTATAGCGAATATAAGTGATATATAGGGCCAAAATAATAGTTTTTTCGTATATTTGCAGCGTCAAAAGCATCGATAGCCGCAGTCTGACGGCTCGGGCGCACATAAACACTTTCAAAAATACCCCACAGGGGCACCGCAAATATGAAAATGAAAACGTCAAGGCATCCGATAATAAAGCGTACAGGTATCCTATTAGTCGCAATGGTTCACTGTGTCATTGCATTATGCGCAAAGCCGGACATCCCGAACATTCTGAGCAGGCTGGACAAATATGTGGAGGACTGGGAGCAGTACGCCACACGCAACGACCAAGCACTCAAGCAAATGGAAAAGTCCTTGGCAACGGCATCGCCCAAACGGCAAGTGGAGACATACGAAAAATTGGTATGCGAATACCGTCATGTCAATGTCGATTCGGCATTGCGATGCATCGATGGCGGTCGAAAATTGGCACGTGAGATGGGAGACTCGGCATACGTCCAACGATTCAACATTCTGGAATACACGGTAATGCCCATTTACGGACTTGTCAAGGACGCCATAGACCAATACGAGGGGCTGTCCGTAGCGAACGTATATCCGGCCAATAAGGAACTGTATTTCAACGCCGGCGACCTTATATATAAGTATGCAGCGGACTTTTACAGACGGCCCGAGAAGAAGCAGTTGTACGCAGACAAATCGGAACAAAGCGTCGATTCGTTACTCAAATATATGGACAAAAAAGCCCCTGAGTACCGCTTTCAGTTGCTGAACCGCAAATTCTCGCGCAGTTCTTCGACAAACACTATTAAGGATATGGAAACTCTATTGCAGTCCATACCCTTTGAATCACACCTATACGCACGTACAGCGGCCATCATCGGGCAAACATACCTCAAGGATTCGTACCACATCGACGAAGGCATATATTACCTGGCTGTATCCGCCATGAGCGATATCTCCACCGGCAATAGAGAAACCACATCGCTACACCGCCTGGGCAAGCTGCTGTATGACCGTAAAGACATCGCCCGCAGCTACGAGTATCTGACACTGTCATTGGCTATAGCCGTCCAATCGGGCAGTCGCCTGCGTTCCATCGAAATTGCGGAAGCGCTACCGCTGGTGTTTGCCACCAACCAAGACATGGAACGCACGAGTGCACGCAATATGACAATAGTCGTGATAGCCCTCAGCATCTTATTGATTGTCAGCGGTGTGCTGATGTTGTTTTTCGAACGCAATCGTCGACGTCTGGCACGCATGAAAGTACGGTTGCAGAACTCGGTGACGCTCAAAGACCAATATATACGCAAAATACTGTCTCTCTGCGGAGTATATCTCTCGGCACTGGAAGACTTCAACCGCATAGCGGGTCGGAAAATCAAAGCCGGCCAGGTAGTGGACCTACTCAACATGATTGAAAGCGGAAAAATCATGCGCGACCAGTTGCAAAATTTCTATGAGGTGTTCGATTCGGCATTCCTGATGGTTTATCCCGATTTCGTCAACGATGTCAATAAACTTTTTGAAGAAAACAAGCAGGTTGCCGTACCCGAGGGCGAGAGATTGACACCCGAATTGCGCATCCTCGCCTTCATGCGTCTGGGCCTGGACGACAGCAGCCAAATCAGCAAATTCCTCGGCCTTTCGCTCAACACCATATACACCTATCGCAACAAAATGAAGACCCGGGCACGCGATCGCGATTTATTCGAACAACACATTCGCAACATCGGCTCAATTGAGTAGAGGACATAGGCATGTGCGCAAAATGAATACTTATATTTATGCACTTCCACCGTCTACGCATTACTCTGGCAAACAGAGCATTCGCGCTATTTTCTAAAAATATATTCTTATATTTTTTCGCGCTGCAAAAAACATACTTGACAAACATTATCCAATTAGCTATCTTTGCATATAAATTATTCAGGTTAAATACATACAAGGTTAGATTTTTAGGATTTTTGTAGTATCAAGCCGGCTTGTCTGTGAAGACTTGCCGGCTTAGTTTTCATCCCCCACTGCCCATAGCCCTCGTAAAGCTGTGGGAACTATGGGAACTATGGGAACTACGGGAGCTGTCTATTTCTCCTATTGTTCCTATTTCTAAGGTTGTTCTTATATCTTGCGTTGTTTCTTTTTTGCTCATTGCTTAGTTTTTGCCGGCTTTGCGTTTGCGCAGCCAATTCCACATTCCACATTCGACATTCCACATTCTCATAATTCCCATATTCCTATTACCTAAGACAAAAAAAAGGGCCCGCCGTTTCCGGCGGGCCCAGACCCGTAATTGATAAATAGTAATTGAGTTCTATTATTCAGAAATTAACCTAAAAGGTCCGGGTCATAAAGTCTAAGGCTTATACGCCTATGTTTTGCTTAGATAATCAGCCAAATTATTCGGCACTTACCACCCATGCATCCTTACCGTTGATAGAGGTCTTTACGGCCTTGTATCCGGCGGGGAGCAGGCTGGGAGAACCTGCTTCGGGAGCCTTGGTGGGATCAAATTCAAAGAATGTACCGCCCTTGATTGTAATCTTGGCTGTGCCTCCGGTAAATGCGGAGTCAAGGGCGTTGATGTTGTATCTCGAGCCATAGGACAGGCCGTTGTCGTATACCTCGAAAGTACCGCCGTTGATTTCTACCGAGCCGCTATAAATATAGACTGCGGTGTCATTGCCTTTGAAGTTGCCTCCATTGATGACAACTTCGGCGCCGTTTTGGATATCGAGAGCGAAGTCTTCGATGTATTTGGGAGCCTCTTCTATAGCTCCGGTAGCTGCGAAGATGTTGCCTTCGCCGTTGATGGTGAGTTTGCCGCCACGTACGCTGAGTACCGACCAAACGTCTACGGTATAGAATTTCTTGGAGCCTATGATATTGTGGCCGTTGAGGTCGATAGTAACATCCTTGCCTGCGAGGTTGAGTATGACAGATTCGTCAAGGACGAGGTCGGCGTTGAGAACCACGCTGTTGCCGGCGTTGAGTTCGGCCATAAGGGTCTGGGCGTCAAAAACATTTACTTCGTAGTCGGGTTCGTTGAATCCGGGTTTGATCTCGACATTGACATTCAGGGCGTTGGTCAGCAGGCTACCATAGATATTGGTGCGGAAGTTGCGCTGTACGGGCACGTTGTTGAACGTGATGGCACGTTCTTCATTCTTGGTGCTCTTGACACCAAAGCCGACTTCCACAGTCTTCTTCTCGTTTACCAGCAGGTAGTTCATGGCCAGGTAGTCATAATCCTTGCCCTTGATAGTCATCTTACCTGCTGCGAGGGCGTTGTAGTCATAGGTGAGTTCGGCTTCGCCTTCGACGGCACCGGTTACGAGGTTGAGTTTATTGGCTACGTCTTTAACCACAACCTTGGTGTCTTGGGGAGCGAAACCGGCAGCTGTAGATGCGGTAACGTCGTCTGTCAGGATGTTGAGCTGTGCAAACGGACGATACAGCTTGGCGCTGATAGTAGCGTTACCCACTACTTTATACGTCGTGGTGTTGAAGAATGCATCAAGCGACTCTTCATTAGCCTTCAGACCGGTGTAGTTGGCTGTAACAGTCTGATTAGCCTTGTCAAAGCTGTAGATGCTGTTGGGAGCGGCGGCGAAGAATACGAAGTCATATTCCTTACCGGTGGTCAGTTGAAGGGTGATTGTGGTCTTCAGACCGGACATAGTTGCCTTGCCGATAGTTGCATCAGCACCGCCGGTGCATACTGCAAGGGCTTCTTTCTTACCATGTTCGTACACGGCGTAGGTCAAGTCTGTGGCTGTTGTACCTTCGCCATAACGGGACTGAAGTCCGTCAGGAAGTTGAAGTTCGACTGCCACAGTGCTCTTAGCGCCGGCAGGTTCTACTGCAGGCTCTTCGGATGAGCATGCGCCAAGCATCAGCATAGATGCGATGGCTGCAAATGAAAATAATGATTTTTTCATTGATTTGATATTTAGGGAATTAAATTATGTCTCTCTGTATTGTGGGGCAGACGTTCGGATACGCCAAACCTCTGCCCCTTATCTCGTACTAATGTTAGAGAATGCGTCCGATCAATTCGTTGCGGATATTGCTGCCGTCGCCGGTGCCGTTAGCCGTAACATTGACGTTGGTAGCGGTGCAATTGACTACGCGATCTATATAAGTCGCTCCGACAATCTGACCGGCATCGCGTGCAGCATCAATATTGGTGTTGGATACGCTGCAATTGGTGACGTGTGCAGGGTCGGTGAATATTCCGACGATGCCGCCGACCTTAGCGCCCTTGGCTTCGCCGTTGGCTTTGCTGCTGATGGTTGCATTGTTCACGTGGCAGTTGAATATCTGTGCCTCCGGAGTTACATGATTTTCGATGTAACCGGCCACAACGCCGGTATACCCGTTGGCAGTAATCTTCACGCCGTCAAATTTTACATTCTTGATATTTGCTCCATTGTTCAGCCAGCCGAAGAAACCGGCAGCAACAGGATGCTTTGTCGATGGCTTATTAACGGTCATATTCTTGATGGTATAGTTTTTACCATCAAAAACGCCTTGGAACTGCGTGGCTCCGGTTTGGCCTATAGGCTCCCAGTTGATGCCGGCCAAATCTATATCCGAGCCCAATTCAAAGGTAAGTTTCTTATCGGAATAAGACATCTTAACTTCGTTAACTTGCTTGGCAAAGTTCACAAGACCTTGTGCTTTGGTGAATACCACACGGCAGTTGGATACCTTGGGTTTCAGCGAAGTGTAACTCTGGTATGCGTACATGCCTTGCCCGCCGGGCTGTACATCGCGGAAGATGCAATTCTTGATGTCGCATGAAACGACTTGCTGGTCTGTAAGCACTGCTGCCTTGCCGGCCAAGTCAAAGAATTCGCAGCCGTCGATTGTGATCTTAATCTGACGCACGGGCTTATACTGATAGTGAGCCTTGACGCCGCGATAGCCGTTGGAGATCTTGCAGCCGTTCAGATGGACATCGCCGTTCGAAATCCACAGACAGTATTCTTCGGACTGGTGGGACGCAAGTGTCGAAATGCCCTTGAATACGCAGTTGTTAGCCGTAGCCTTGGAGGAGGCAAACATCACGCTGTTGTTGAAAGTGACGTTGTCGAAGGTGTATTCGCCGCCCTCAAATTCGAGGTAAGTGAATTCCCATGCGGTTTCGCCGTTCTCGTACTTATAAGCGGTTTTGTCTACGATTGTACCGTTGGAAATGTTCATCTTGGCAGCGTTTACAAAACCGCCAGAACCGGTCATAGTCAGACTTTTGCCATTAAGGTCAAGGTTGACCGTTGAAGCCGGGTTGGTAAAGCATTTGTTGGCATTGCCTCCGGCATCGCCGGTTTCCCATGTTGTCGTACCTTGAAGCACTACATTGTATGTACCCGCATCACCGGTGTTAACAGCCTCAACTGCAGCTGCGAAGTTGGGATATTCCACGCCATTAACTTTGGCTGTAGCCTCGAATTTTTCGCCTTCGAAACCGGGTTCATTGAATGCTGGAACGATTTCGACGTTGATGTTGACGCTGTTGGTCAGCAGGCTGCCGTAGATGTTGGTGCGGTAGTTGCGCTGTACGGGAACGGCGCTGACGGGGAGCGTACGCTTCGAGCCGTCCTTGGCATTTACGGTGAACTCTACGTCAACGAGCTGCTTGTCGGTGCTCATCAGCAGGTAGTTCATCGACAGGTAGTCATACCCGGCCTTGGGGAAGGCTTCGCCGGTGGGCAGGCCGTTGGCGGCGAAAGTCTGAGCAACCGGGTCGCCGTTTTCGACTGCGCCGGTGAGCAGGTTGAGGCTCTTGTAGGTGGGCACGGTCACAGTGACAGTCTCGGCCTCGAAGCCGGCGGCCTTGGCGGCTGCCAAGTCATTCGTTCCGATATTCAGCTGCGCAAACGGACGGTACAGCTTGACGGTTTCGGTGGTGTTACCTTTCACCGTGATATCCTGTGCGGCATAGAAAGCATCGAGTGCCTCGTCGCTTGTCAGTGCGCCGGCATAGTTGGCGCTTACCTTACGCGTAGCGGTGTCGAACGTATAGGGCGATTTCTTGGCCGAAGCCCAGCATACAACCTTATAGGTCTTACCGGCGGCAAGACGCAAGGTCACCTGCTTGGTCAGGTTGATGTCGGTGGACAGAACGGTGGGATCGTCGCCTGTGAACACGGGCAGTGCCGTCTTGCCGTCTAAGACGAGCATCGTGAGGCTGTCAGCGGTGGTGCCGTCACCGAACGCACGTGATTGGATACCGTCGGGAAGGGTTACGGATAGCGTGACTGTGCTTTCGCCCGTCACGGGTGCCACTTCCTCAGAGGAGCAGGACGTACCTGCAAACATCATTGCCACGAGTGCAAGTGATGAGAAAAGTTTAAGTTTCATACTATTAGCGTATTAAGTTGTTAAATATTGGTTGTCGGGGTTTATTAATTGAGGATAATTCAAATACTTTTTTATCGGTTAATCTGTCTGCATAAAAACGAATGTTATTTCGGGGTAGTTTATAATTCTGTTTGTAATTCTGTTTGTAAATATAAATTAAAGAGTTAAGGCGGACACGCCTGACGGCGTTTTTCGAAAGGCATGCCCGCCCTCCTCTTATATCGTATTAGTGTACCATCAAGCCTTTACGACCTGATAAGCTTTCTTACCGTTGTAGGTGATCTCCTGGCTCCTATAGCCGTCAGCAACCCAGTTAACTTCCGTTTCTTCAGATTGGGATTTTGAGGGGTCAAAGCCTACGAAGATGCCACCATAAACTACGAATTTACATCTTCCATTTTTATAATAGGAGTCTTCGCAGTTAAGCAAATATTTAGCATCGCCTTCGCATTCAAACACACCGCCATAGATATTACAGGTACTCATACCCTGAAGACCATATAGGTGTATTGTCGAAGCCATAGCTTTTACTCCCGTACCGGTACCTTTGCCGGCATAGAAATATCCGCCGTAGATATTGGCAGTACCGGCGGCAATGAGGAGCGCATGTCCGGACTTAGCACCTGCCGGTTGTATGTAATTGCCATTACCGTAAATATTCAGCGTGGCCTTGGTGTTACCGCCGACTTTCAGAGCTGCATTGTAGCTTTCGTTAGTCACGGGCGAGTTGATTGTGCCACCCAGTCCATTCAAGTTAACTGTAACGCCGGAAGCGACAGTCAGTGTGCATCCTTTGCCGGATGTCAACGAACCATTCTTGTCCAATGTAATGGTGCGAGTTCCGCCGTTATAGCAGTATGCAGCGCTACCGGTTTCATTAACTATCGGGGTGTTGATATAGATAACAGCGCCCTTCTTATTATAGCATAAATCGTCTAAGACGTCAGCCGAAGTAACGGTTTCTGCTTTCTTGACGGTAAAGATGTGCTTACCGTTTTTCACTGATTCAGCTGCGATGTAGCCATCAGCGAGGAAGTTTGTTCCTTGGCCTTCAGCACCATTGTATGCCGGGTTGAAGCCGGTGAATGTACCGCCGGTAACGATAAATTTGGCTGTGCCATTCTTGTAATTGGCATCAATGCAGTTGAGCATATAGGTGTAGTCACCTTTCCAGAGCTGTTTGAGGTCGAATGTGCCGCCCTTGATTTCGCAAATACCTTTGTCAATCTGTACTGCGCTGATATTGCCTACATACGTGCCGTCTTCAATGACAAGGTGTGCTCCGCCTCTCACATTAATACAATAGCAGTCATTTTCCTTGGCATCAAGTTTACCTTTGCCGGTAAGTACTAATGTTCCCGCACCATCAACATTGAGCATCTGGTATTCTTTCTTAGCTTCACTCCAAATGTCTTCGGTGTTGCTAATGGTTTTGCCATTAAGGTTGAGTGTGACGGTTTTGCCTTCGGGAATAACAATATGCATTTCGGAAGAAACAACGAGGTTTTGTTCGAGAACAACAGAGCTGCCGGCGTTAAGGGCGGCAACGAGATCTTCTGCAGTTGCTACATATGCAACCTCGTAAGCGGATTCCTCGAATGCGGGAACGATTTCGACATTGATGTTGACGCTGTTGGTCAGAAGGCTACCGTAGATGTTGGTGCGGTAGTTGCGCTGTACTGGCACGGCACTTACGGGAAGTGTACGCGTAGCGCCGCCCTCGGCAGTTACGGTGAATTCCAGGTCCACGAGCTGCTTGTCGGCGCTCATCAGCAGGTAGTTCATCGACAGATAGTCATAACCGGTCTTGGGGAAAGCCTCGCCGGTGGGCAGATCTCCTTCGCCGAAGGTTACGGCCACGGGGTCGCCTTGCTCAACGGCGCCTGAGAGCAGATCAAGGCTCTTGTAGGTGGGCACCTTGACGGAGACTTTCAAGGCGTTGAAGCCGGCGGCCTTGGCGGCAGCCAGGTCATTCGTTCCGATATTCAGCTGTGCAAACGGACGGTACAGCTTGACGGTCTCGGTGGTGTTGCCCTGTACAGTAATGTCCTGCACAGCATAGAAGGCATCAAGTGCCTCGTCACTTGTCAGTGTGCCTTCATATTTGGCGCTTACCATACGCGTAGCTGTATCGAATGTATAGGGCGATTTCTTGGCCGAAGCCCAGCATACGACTTTATATGTCTTACCGGCGGCAAGACGCAAGGTCACCTGCTTGGTCAGATTGATGTCGGTGGACAGAACGGTGGGATCGTCGCCTGTGAACACGGGCAGGGCCGTCTCACCGTCTAAAACGAGCATCGTGAGACTATCGGCGGTGGTGCCGTCACCGAACGCACGTGATTGGATACCGTCGGGAAGGGTTACGGATAGCGTGACTGTGCTTTCGCCCGTCACGGGTGCCACCTCTTCCGAAGAGCAGGACGTACCAAACATCAGAAGCGATGCGATGGCTACCATTGATGATAGAACTCTTTTCATCTTGCCTTAAAATGTATCTGCAATTGATTAGTTTATTGTTTTTGATTATATATCTTCCCACCATGTGTCGCGGCACTAACGCCGCGGCACACAGGGGGATAGAAAGATTGGTTCTATTATTTGTTCTTCAAGGTCTGCGTCACGCCGTCCACTTTGACAACGAGAGTATGTTTCGCAACGATGCCACTCTTATTGTTCCACAGGGGATTGCCGGATACGGAGCCGTTGTCAAAACCGGTAGCGGTGCAGCCGTTAATTTCGACCTCGAAGTTAGCGGACGTTTGGTCGATTTCGATTGCTGCCTTGCCTGCAACTTTTTGGGAAGCAACAAACTTGCAGTTGTTGAACTTGTTTACAACCGGTGTAACGCCACCTTCGTTGTACACGAGTACCGACTTACCTGCGCATTCAAATACACAGTCATTAAAGGTCACAGGATTACCGCCATATGTCCAAATGTTATAGTCACTTACGGTTTGGACAAACTTACATCTGTCAAACACAAAGCCCTCACCATTGAGAAACATTTTGCCCTCTATAGTGCATTTGTCATATGTGACATTGTTACAACGAACCAGTCCTGCATAGTTTACATTGTTTTCCTTAATGTTCAAGTTCTTAAACGTGAGGTTCTCCTTGTTGTAAATGCAGTTGTCATTAGCCGTATCCCAATGTTTGAAAATGGTATTGTCTATGGTTGCACCTTCCATACCAATAATGGTCACGCCATTAGCGATGTCTTGCGGCAGTGTCACCGTCAGGTTTTTGCCGACGACAACGCTTGCGCCTTCAATCTTGACAGCTTTCTCGAAGTCTGCCTGTGTAGTCACGGCCGGGATGGATACGACTTTGTAGTAGTCGCCTTCAGCCTCTGCCTTGTATCCGGGGGCAAGGAAGTTAGTGCCTTTGCCTTCTGCAAGGTTGTCGCCGGGGTTGAATTTGAAGAACTTGCCGCCCGAAACTTCTACTGTTGCGATTCCACTCTTATATGATGAGTCATAGCAGTTGAGGGTAAAACGATACGGGTCTTTGCCGTCTGCAAGTTGCTGAATACTGAATTCGCCGCCCTTAACTTTCAGGTTGCCGAAATATACATACACGGCGTGGAGATTGCCAACATACTTGCCGTCTTCGATAATCAAATTCGCAGTCTTGTCAAATACATCCAGTGCAAAGCAGTCATTCTCTTTGGCTTTCAGTGTGCCGCCCTTGATGGTGAGCGTACCGTTGCCGCGAACACTGATTAGCGACCAATGTCCGGTTTCCTCGTTCCATAAGTCTGTCGTATTGGCGATGGTATGGCCGTTAAGATCAAGCGTAACCGAAGCACCGTCTTTAAGATCAATAACCATGGTCTTGCCGGGGTTGAGATCTTGGTCAAGTTTCACGGATTTGCCGGCGCTGAGAGCCGCTACAACACGTGCTACATCATCCATTTCGTAGTCGCGTTCCTCGAATGCGGGAACGATTTCGACATTGATGTTGACGCTGTTGGTCAGCAGGCTGCCGTAGATGTTGGTGCGATAGTTGCGCTGTACGGGCACGGCACTTACGGGAAGTGTACGTGTGCTGCCGTCGGCTGCCTTGACTGTGAACTCCAAGTCCACAAGCTGCTTGTCGGCGCTCATCAGCAGGTAGTTCATCGACAGGTATTCATATCCGGCCTTGGGGAAGGTCTCGCCGGTGGGCAGAGCTCCTTCGCCGAAGGGTACGGCCACGGGGTCGCCGGCCTCAACAGCGCCGGTAACCAGATTCAGACTCTTGTAGGTGGGTACGGTAACTTTCACCGTCTTGGCATCGAAGCCGGCGGCCTTGGCGGCGGCCAGGTCATCAGTACCGATGTTGAGTTGTGCAAACGGACGGTACAGCTTTATGGTCTCGGTGGTGTTGCCCTGTACGGTAATGTCCTGCACGGCGTAGAAGGCATCGAGTGCCTCATCGCTTGTCTTAACGCCTTCATATTCGGCGCTTACCGTGAAGTCTGTGGTGTTGAAGGTGTAAGGAGCACCCTCGGCTGCGGCCCAGCATACGACCTTGTAGGTCTTACCGGCTGCAAGACGCAGGTTCACCTGCTTGGTCAGATTGATCTCGGTGTTGAGGACGTTGGCGCCGCCGTCAAAAACGGGCAGGGCCTGATTGTTTTGGTCCAGCACGAGCATCGTAAGTTTCTGCGCGGTGTGGCCGTCACCGAACGCACGCGATTGGATACCATCGGGAAGGGTTACCGACAGCGTGACTGCGCTTTCGCCCGTCACGGGTGCCACTTCCTCAGAGGAGCAGGACGTACCTGCAAACATCATTGCCACAAGAGCAAGTGATGAGAAAAAGAGCTTTTTAATAATCATTTGATTAATTGTGATTTACTATATTTTTTATATTGTGTATATTATCTATATTTGAGGGCCGGTCTTATTGTCTCGCCGAAAATCAACGATACTCGTAGTTGTATTCGCCGTCGAAGTCGGCGTCTATAGACACACCGCCTTCGGCCTTAACGGTCAAGAATTTACCACGGACAATAGTAACCTTATTGCGTACCAATGGAACGGATACCGGCTGGCTGCGGGACAGCAATGTGCCATCGCGGTCGTATATCTCCACGGATACCGTGACGGAAGATTCATGCCCGTTGACAAAGACATAGTCAAAGCCAAGTTCGGCATTGTCCTTATCCAGCTGGATCATGCGCCCCTCGAAGGTCAATCCGGTCCATGCATCGGCCGGACGATTGGTGAACATATTGAACGAACAGGGTACAAATCCCGAATAGCGGAACAACACGTGGTAGTCACCGGTATTGATGCGTCCGTAGGCGTCCTGTGTCGATGACTCGTCCGTAGGGCCTTTGCCGTCCGTTCCTTTGCTGCCGGGTGTCTCGGCGTCCTTGCCGTTTTCGGCTTCGGTGGCATTGGGGTCGGCCTCGCCGCGTGCAGCGGCTCGCCGTGCTTCTTCTTCAAGGAACTTAACCACGTCCGTGGCTTGGAACTTGAACTTGGCCATGGGACGTTTCATCTCCACGACTATGCGGTTGGAGACTCCGCGGCCGGAGGTATTGTTGAGATATTCGGTATTGGCGTATACCTCGGCCACCTGCTCGCCGCGGAAGCCGTCGCGTGCATCGGTATTGCCGATGTAACCTTCGCGCTTGGTCAAGATTATTTCTTCAAAATCGGAAGGGTCGTAATGGAGGTTGTCCTCGGTGCCGGCGGCCACGTAGTCAGCCCATACCAGGAAGCGGTAGTTGCCGGCAGGCAACTTGAGAGGCACCGTGTAATTGAGGTCGGTAATATCACTTTTGGTGAAGACGTAGCTGGCTATGGCGCTGCGTCCGCCACGATTGTTGTTGCGGCTTTCATCGACCACGGGATAGACATTGACGACATAACGTATGTCGTATGACAAGCCGTCCACATCACGGCTCAAATAATCGACATACTTGTAGAAGTCCATATTCATATTGCCGGTGAAATCGAGCACAAGTTCGACATCCGTGCCCTCGCCCTGTTCGGGAAACTCGTGGACATCGCACGAAGTCAACATCACGGTCAAAGCCGCAATCACAAAGGCTATTGTGTTTCTCAGCTTTTTCATCGTCTGTTACGCTTTATATCAAAACGGTAGGCTATGGTCACGGCGACATTATCCACTCCGAAGAATGTGCGACGCCGCTCGTCCACGACAAGTCCGTTGTGATAGTTGTGGAACACATCGTAATGCAGCCTATAGACACCGACGCCGGCGGTCAGTTCCAGCCACCAATGCCGATCTTTGGACAAAGCCGTACGCCACCCGCCACCGATGCCTCCGCCCAAGGCCGGGGTACTGCCGTTGTGGTCTTGATAGCGCCACTCACCGTCCTTGGCATAGTTGTAGTATGCCAAACCGAGGTGCACCCCGGCATACACGTGTTCGTTGAACCAGTAGCGTATTTCGGGCTGTACCACAAAGGTGCGGTATTTGCGCGTGCTCTTAAAGTAATTCCATGCGCTGTAATACAGCGGCAGTGTCACGCTCCACCGGTCACTCCATTGATATTCGGCTGCTATATTGGTCATTATCAAGCCCCACCCCACGAGGTTGGTCTTGACAAATATATTCTGTAATGTATCGGGATTTAGCGGTTCGACCACCGGAACAGGCTCGGGTACAGGCTCGGGCTCCGGAATCGGTTCGGGTATCGGTTCGGGCTCGGGTACAGGCTCCGGCAGGGTGTCTATCGGCAAGGGCCGACGCGTGTCAAAGCGTCCGAGCTCGGGCGCAGGGGTGATACGACGCGTGATAAATACCGCCGTAGCCAGACGCATACGTGGAAATATGGCTCGTTGCAAGCGATGCCAGGCATCCGTACCGCGACTACGTTCTATGGCCTTGGCTCGTCCGTCAATAGTGGTGCCGTTGCCGTACTGCACCATGGTGCTGTCGGAACGCAGGGCTGCAATGATGCTGTCCTTGTCCTCTATGTTTGAGTTGCGCACCATTATTTCCATTTGGTCCCAAGGAATATAGGAGTCCATGGTATAGCGCACTATACTGTCCGAAACGGAGAGGTGCTCGGCTATAAGCGCACGCAAAGCATCGCAGCGCTGTCGAGCCAAACGCTTGTTCAATTGGTAACTACCTTCGGGAGAGGCATATCCGCCCAGGGAGAGAGACGTTAGCCTATAGTTGGAATCACGCGCCACATCCGCCGCCAGCTGTCGCAGCTGTCGTACGCTCTGCGCATTGTTGCGAAAAGTCGTATCGATTGTGGCCTTGCCCGCGCGAAACTCTATGGCAACGCCTCTCATGTCTTGTTGCCCGCGACATATCAACGCCGCAAGCGTTATGGTAAATACGGTGAGCAATCGTACCATACTATATCGTTTTGTTTTTTTAACGTCTATGTCTGTTCGAGTCAATGTCAGGGCCTAAAAGTAGCCTAAGAATGCTGACTTGAATCTTTTGGTTTTTAGTCATTCACGTATCTATAATTTATATTGCAGCCTTTTACGCTTTTTTGAGGCTACAATATGCGCTACCGGTGCAGGGCTGATATCGCCGCAACGGCCATAGCCGTAACGATGACTACCCCCATTGTAGCAGGATGTCTCCCGAAAAAGTTTGTGGAATGGTATCTCCCTCGGCCTCGTGCCTTGGTCCACTTCCGGTTTCGGATATGTTCGATTGTTTATCTCACGCCGTGCCCGTTACCGAAATTGTTTCGGACAACATTGCGAAAGATGTCTATACGGTGGCCTTGGGGGAAGCCGTGCCGTATATTGTGATGATAACCATCGCGGTCAATGCCGTATGACTCGGCTTTGCAACTCGGTCCGCCTCGGCGGCCGCTATTGTCAAGCCCTCGTCTGCCCTTGGCAGCGATGTTACGTTTGGAGTACCGTACCTGAGTCTAAGAGTAAATCGCTTTTATCGATTTTACGTTAAACACTGAGGATATGTATCCGTTTCTCTGTGGTCAGTTGACTAACAAATATTGCATTGGGGAACACAGTTTATCTGTGGCTGATCAATAATTTGTCGTCGTGACTGACAATTTTTGAGGCGCTTGCAGCTTTCTGACGCCTCGGCTTAGATCCTCTGATTGCTTAATTTTTACAACTGCAAATTTATGCATATATTCTTAAAACTTCACCCCCCGTGTTAATTTATGTTAAATAAAACATTTTTCTTGCGAGCTATGCAACCGCACACATACTATACAGCAGCTTTCTATACAGCAGCTTTATTCGCTATCCTCAACCTTTCTCATTATTAGATAATACAAAAACAGCGACTAAGTGTCAAAGCATTCGCCACGTCACAAATACACAAAAATAACACCCGGGCATCATCTTCATCGTATTCATTCATATCGGCTCCTTTCGGATCTTCTCATCCCAATACAACATCTCAATATCCAAACATCCGAACGTCCGAACACCCGAATATCCAGAAAAAAAATGCGCAAGCAAGTGCCCGACATTTGACAAATTTTCATTACCTTTGCCCCCAAAAAGAGGGCTTACTGCGCCTTTGCGGCCGCAAACCCACGCTTAAACGTGTAAAAATTAGCATTTTACCATATGACACTGTTATCCATCTTCGGAATTACGAACAACGCACTGTTGGCCGTCACCGCCGCCCTCACCGGCGTCGGACTGGTGGCATTGGCGATGTGGATTGCCGGGCTCATCTCGCCGCGGTCTTTCAACCCGCAAAAAAGCGAACCCTACGAATGCGGCATCCCCACTCGCGGCGAATCTATGGCCCAATTCCACGTGGGCTACTACCTCTTCGCCATCCTGTTTTTGATGTTTGACGTCGAAACCGTCTTCTTGTTCCCCTGGGCCGCCACAATGCGCACCATGGGCACGGCAAGCATCACCGCAATCGCAGTATTCTTCGGCATTTTGGTGCTGGGCCTTGCTTACGCCTGGCGGAAAGGAGCTCTCACATGGAAAAAATAACAACAAAAAGCATGCCCTACGAGGCATTTAAGGACAACGAATACATCGAGAAGCTCGTAGAAGAACTTCGCGAATCGGGCACCAACGTCATCGTCGGAACCTTTGACAAACTCATCAACTGGGGGCGTTCCAACTCTATCTGGCCGCTCACCTTCGCCACCAGTTGTTGCGGCATCGAATTTGTGTCGCTCGGAGCGGCGCGCTTTGATATGGCGCGCTTTGGCTGGGAAGTGGCACGAGCCTCACCTCGTCAAGCCGACTTTATGATGGTGGCCGGAACGATCGTCAACCGTATGGTCCCCGTATTCCGCCGCCTCTACGACCAGTTGGCCGAGCCCAAATACGTCATAGCCTGCGGTAGCTGCGCCATCTCCGGCGGCCCCTTCCGCAAAAGCTACCATGTAGCCAAAGGCATCGAAGAAATCGTTCCCGTGGACGTATTCGTCCCCGGATGTCCCCCGCGTCCCGAAGCCATGATTTACGGTATCATGCAACTGTCGCGCAAGATTAAGGTCGAAAGATTCTTCGGCGGCGTCAACCGTCAGGAGAAACGCAATAAATTCCTTGACGAACACCCCGTAGACGCTTAAAAGCGTTTGCTCAAGACTCACCACCGAACATATCAAAAAGCACATATATAATTATGACAGATATGCAGGGCAAGATAGCCCAACTTTTCCCCAAAGCGACCTTTGAAACCGTGGACAACGTCCTGACGGTAATAATCGACGACGCTCAGTTGCACGCCTTGGCTCAGACGCTCCGCGATGACGAAACATTCGCCATGGACTACCTCGTCACCATCGTCGGAATGGACTGGAAAGACAGCCTCGGATGCGTATACTACCTGATGTCAACGCGTCACAACAATATGATTGCCATCAAGGTCTCCACTACCGACCGCGAAAAGCCCATGTTGCACTCCGTAGCCGACCTTTGGCACATCGCAGGTCTGTACGAACGCGAGGTCTACGACTTCTTCGGCATCATATTCATCGGCAACCCCGATATGCGTCGCCTCTTCCTCAGCATAGACTGGCACGGACACCCACTGCGCAAAGACTATGATATGGACCCCGCTTTCAACCGCGTGTCCATCGAAAACGAGCGCCAAAGCGACGACACCGACGTATACGTAGAAGACGCCGAAGGCAACGTCACTCGCCAAACAGCTCATATCTTCGAACCGGGAGACTTCGTCGTAAACATCGGCCCGCAACACCCCGCCACACACGGCGTACTCCGTTTCCGTACAGCCGTCGACGGCGAGACCATCAAAAAAATCGATGTCTACATGGGATACATCCATCGCGGCGTCGAAAAACTCTGCGAAGACCTTACCTATCCGCAGACACTCCACTACATGGACCGTCTCGACTACTTCGCAGCACACAACTATCACCACGGTCTGTGTATGACCTATGAGAAAGCAGCCGGCATCGAAGTACCCCGCCGCGCTCAAGTCATCCGCGTACTTATGGACGAACTCTCACGTATCGCCTCGCACTGCCTCTTTATCGGCACATACTGCATGGACTTGGGCGCTACCACGATGCTGTTCTACACCCTGCGCGTACGCGAACAGATACTCGACATCATGGAAAAGACCTGCGGCGCACGTATGACCTTCAACTACGACTGCATCGGCGGCGTCATGCAAGACCTCGATGCCGATTTCGTCAAAGACGTACACGCACTGCTCAATGTACTGCCCGCCAATATCAAGGAATACAATAAATTGTTCACCGGCAACGTCATTGCACGCAACCGTATGGAAGGCGTGGGCGTACTCAGCCGCGAAGATGCAATATCCTACGGCGTCACAGGCCCCGCCGGACGCGCCTCCGGATGGGCCTGCGACATGCGCAAACTCATGCCCTACAGCGTATACGACGAAGTCGAATTTGACGAAATAGTACGCGAAGAAGGCGATTCGATGGCTCGCTTCAAGGCCCGTATCTCCGAGATGGAACAAAGCGCACGCATCATCAGCCAACTCATCGACAGCATCCCCGAAGGCGAATACTGCGCCAAAGTGCCCAAGGTCATCAAACTGCCCAAAGGCTCATGGTTTACGCTCGTCGAAGGATGCCGCGGCGCTTTCGGTATATACCTCGAAAGCGACGGCTCCACCAAGCCCTACCGCCTCAAGATTGCACCGCCATGTCTCCCTCTGGCCGGCGTAGTCGACCACATCACTCGCGGCGACAAGATTGCCGACCTCATCACCATCGGCGGCTCGTTAGACTACATCGTCCCCGATATGGACCGATGATACACTGCGCCACAATACTTAGCTAAATATCGAACACAACCATATCACACAAATGCAAGATTTCGACTTTTCGGTAATCACCGACTGGATACACAACTTCCTCGTTGCCACCCTCGGGGCGCCGCAATGGCTCGCCGTTACCATCGAATGTCTCGCCATCGGCGTCGGCCTGTTGCTGCTGTACGCACTGCTGGCGCTGTTCTACATATACTTCGAGCGCAAAGTCTGCGCATTCTTCCAGTGCCGTCTCGGTCCCAACCGCGTAGGTCCCTGGGGTTTGCTGCAAAGCTTCGCCGATATGTTCAAGATTCTCATCAAGGAGCTTATCCAACTGAAACATATCGACAAATTCCTCTTCGCATTGGCGCCCTATCTGGTCATCATCGCCTCGATGCTCTCCTTTGCGGTACTGCCGTGGGGTCACGGACTGCAAATCATCGATTTCAATATCGGTATATTCTTCCTGCTGGCCGTATCTTCCATAGGCGTATTGGGCATCCTGCTGGCAGGATGGTCGTCCAACAATAAGTTCACACTTATCGGTGCTCTTCGCTCTGGTGCCCAGATGATTAGCTACGAGCTGTCTATCGGGCTGAGCGTCATCACTATGGTGTGTCTGGCCGGAACAATGAGCGTCACCGGTATCGTCGAGGAACAACGCCACCTCTGGTTCATATTCTCCGGCCACGTCCCCGCAATCATCGCCTTCATCATATACATGATTGCCGGAACCGCCGAGACCAACCGCGGCCCGTTTGACCTTCCCGAAGCCGAAAGCGAACTTACCGCCGGATACCATACCGAATACTCCGGTATCCATTTCGGTTTCTTCTATCTGGCCGAATACCTCAACCTGTTCATCATCAGCGGCGTTGCCGCCCTCCTATTCTTCGGTGGATGGATGCCGTTGCATATCCCCGGATGGGATGCATTCAACGGCGTGATGGACTACATACCCTCGGTAGTATGGTTCTTCGCCAAGGCCATCACTCTCTCCTTCATCATCATCTGGTTCAAATGGACCTTCCCCCGTCTGCGCATCGACCACCTGCTCAGCCTCGAGTGGAAGTACCTCCTTCCCATCAATATGTTCAACCTCGCGCTGATGGTATGCATCATCAACCTGAATTGGACACTCTAATCCGTCTATATACCGCCAAAACAACAACATACAACACCTCCAAAGGTTATGAGCCAACAACACGGTAAAATATCCCAAGTAATCGGTCCCGTCGTCGACGTTGTATTCGAAGGCGAAGGAGTCACCATCCCCGCCATATACAACGCTTTGGCAATCAAACGCGAAGACGGCAGCCGACTTATCCTCGAAGTCGAACAGCACATCGGCGAAGACACCGTGCGCTGCGTCGCTATGGAAAGTACCGACGGCCTGCAACGCGGCGTCGAAGTCGAAGACCTCGGTCAGCCTATAGCAGTGCCCACCGGAGACCAAATCAAAGGCCGCCTGCTCAACGTTATCGGTGACGCCATCGACAACCTCCCCACCCTCGACCGATCCAAGCTGCGTCCTATACACCAGCCCGCACCCGAATTCGAAGATCTCACAATAGGCACTGAAATCCTCTCCACAGGCATCAAAGTCATTGACCTGCTCGAGCCTTACAGCAAAGGCGGCAAAATCGGCCTCTTCGGTGGCGCCGGTGTAGGCAAGACCGTGCTTATTATGGAGCTTATAAACAACATTGCCAAAGGTCACGACGGCTTTTCGGTATTTACCGGCGTGGGCGAACGTACCCGCGAAGGCAACGACCTGTTGCGCGAAATGATTGAGTCCGGCGTAATGCGCTACGGCGGCAAGTTCAAAGAAGGCCTCGAAAAAGGCCAATGGAACCTCGCCGACGTAGACACCGAGCACCTCAAGGATTCGCAAGCCACACTCGTGTTCGGCCAGATGAACGAGCCGCCGGGCGCTCGTCTGCGCGTAGCCCTGTCCGGCCTTACCGTAGCCGAACAATTCCGCGACCAAGCCGAAGGAGGCAAAGACGTACTGTTGTTTATCGACAACATCTTCCGCTTCACACAAGCCGGTTCGGAAGTATCCGCGCTCCTCGGCCGTATGCCCTCGGCCGTAGGCTACCAGCCTACACTGGCATCCGAAATGGGTATGCTGCAGGAACGTATCACCTCCACCAAAAACGGCTCCATCACCTCGGTACAAGCCATCTACGTCCCCGCTGACGACCTTACCGACCCCGCACCCGCGACCACATTCTCGTTCCTGGACGCCACCACGGTGCTTTCACGTAAGATTGCCGAGCTCGGTATTTATCCCGCAGTAGACCCGCTGGAATCCACCTCGCGTATTCTCGACCCCAACGTCATAGGCGAAGAACACTACAACACCGCACAAGCCGTCAAGCAACTCCTGCAAAAATACAACGAGTTGCAAGACATCATCGCCATCCTCGGTGTTGACGAACTATCTGACGAAGACAAACTCGTGGTGGCACGTGCACGTCGCGCACAGCGCTTCCTGTCACAGCCCTTCCACGTTGCCGAACAGTTCACCGGACTTCCCGGCGTAATGGTTCCCCTAAGCGAAACCATTCGCGGCTTCAAGATGATACTCTCCGGCGAAATGGATCAGTATCCCGAGCAAGCCTTCCTCAACGTCGGCACCATCGACGAAGCCATCGAGAAAGGCAAACGCCTCCTCGCCGAAGTCAAATAAAGCATACAAAGACCACGCTTAACGTCCTACTGACACACAAAGACAATGACACTGAAGATAATATCCACCACCGAAATACTCTTCGAAGGCGAAGTTACAATGGTCACGCTCCCCGGAGCCAAAGGCCGCTTCACCGTGCTGCACAACCACGCGGCACTGGTGTCGACACTCGTCGCCGGTGACATCGTCTTTCGCAATGCCGCCGGACAAGAGACCACCTACACCGTCTCCGGAGGCATCGCCGATGTAGACAACAACGTTATCAGCGTTTGCATATACTGACCCCGAGCACGCCTCATATCAAGATTTCAACAACAAGACCCCACACCAAGCACGCACATGAAACTGCTCACCAAAATATTGACGATACTCATGATGGTCTTCGCCGGAGCACTCAACGCCGCGGCCGCACAAGACGGCGGCCACGACAGCGAAGCGCTCAACCCCAAGGAAATCATCTTTGAGCACCTCGGCGACGGCTACGGGTGGGAAGTACCCTTCAACCACCACCATCGCATACCCCTGCCCGTAATCGTGCATGGAACCGACGGATGGCACATTTTCTCATCGGCTCGCGTCGCCAATGGCGCGACATACCAAGACGGGGAAGCACTGTTCCGCATCGCCGGTAAAGACAGCCCCAATAAAGGCAAAGTCGTGCAACTTGTCGATGGAAAAGAAATCAAGCCCTTCGACATCTCCATCACCAAAAACGTCATGGCACTCATAATAACCATCATCCTGGTGGTTGGATTGATGCTGTGGCTGCGCTCGTGGTATCGCCGCAACCCCAATAAAGCACCGCGCCGCGGCCTCGGCGCCATCGAAGCGCTTGTCATGTTCATATACGACAGCGTTATCAAAAGCACACTCAAAGACCGCGCCGCCAAATTCGCACCATATCTGCTCACAGTATTCTTCTTCATATTCCTGATGAACCTGTTGGGACTTATGGTAATATTCCCCGGCGGAGCCAACCTCACCGGCAATATCGCCGTGACAATGGTTTTGGCCACGCTCACTTTCCTGGTGACCAATATATTCGGCACCAAACACTACTGGAAAGAAATCTTCTGGCCCGATGTGCCGCTGTGGCTCAAATGTCCGCTGCCCATCATGCCGCTGATCGAAGTCTTCGGTATGTTCACCAAACCCGCAGCACTGACCGTGCGTCTATTTGCCAATATGATGGGCGGACACATGATAGTACTGGTACTGACACTGCTGATATTTATATTCTCGGCAGTCAATCCCGTAGCCGGCGGAGCCACGACAGTGGTTTCGGTACTCTTCTCGGTGTTTATGCTGCTGATAGACGTCCTGGTGAGCTTCATCCAGGCGTACGTCTTCACCATGCTCTCCACCATATTCATATCTTTGGCACAGGAACGCGGACACGACGAAGCACACGCACGTCAGTCGGCAGACACAGCCGCAGTAACACCCGCTACAGTCGCCCAAAACTGACCGGCACAAAAATACACATATAAGAAATAACAAAAAATACAATAACCACATCAAAAAACACAAAACTATGTTTGGAATATTAGCAGCAGAAGCCCTCGTAGGACTCGGAGCAAGCATCGGAGCAGCAATCGCCGCCATCGGCGCAGGTATCGGCATCGGCAAAATCGGCGCCGCAGCTATGGAAGCCATCGCCCGTCAGCCCGAATCAGCCGGCGACATCCGCTCGAACATGATCGTCATCGCAGCCCTCGTCGAAGGTGTAGCCCTCTTCGCCGTCATCGTCTGCGTACTCGCATTGTTCGTCTAAGCATCACCCACGCCGCAGAAGGCACAGTCACACGGAAGCGCCGGCACCCAAGCCGTGCCGGCGCCCCCGAAAGTGACATCCCGACATACGCGGCCAAGCATCACAAAAAAACAACATTCGACTACAACACCACGCCTAAATTACCGTTATGGAACTATTTACCCCCGACTTCGGCCTCGTCTTTTGGATGTTCGTCGGATTTGCCATACTTTTCCTAATCCTATGGAAATTTGCATGGCCCACGATACTGAAAAGCGTTGACGAACGCGCCGACCTCATCAACAAGGGTGTGGAATATGCCCAAAACGCCAAAGAGCAACTGGACAACGCTCGCGCCGAAGCCGACAAATACATCGCTCAGGCACGCACACAACAAGCCCAAATGCTCCGCGATGCCGACAAGATGAAGACCCAACTCATCGAAGAGGCTCGTGCCGCTGCCGCCAAGGAAGCTCAGAAAGTGATGGACGCCGCCAAACTCTCCATAGAGCAGCAACAAAAAGAAGCCCAGAAACAACTGCGCAACCAAGTCAGCGAAATCGCCCTCGAAATCGCCGGCAAAGTCGTCAAGGAACGCATGGAAGACCAAGCGGCACAGTCACGGCTTGTAAACACATACCTCGACCAAATCGAGAATAACAACTGATAAACAAACCAAGCGCATCCGCCACACACCACACGCGAGCCATACACCACAACCAACCGATATATGACAATGGACCAAGGACTACTGCCACGCCGCTACGCCAAAGCGCTCTACAAATACGCCGTAGAACGCGATGCCGCCGCACAGATGTACACCGCCATGGACACCCTCGCCGGAGCCTATGACGCCAACAACTCACTGCAAGCGACAATCGCCAACCCCTTTGTCGACAACGACCGCAAAGCCACGATACTGGCTACGGCCGCAGACACCAAAAGCCTGGGCAAAGCCGCAGAAGTTTTCGACGACTTTGTCAAACTACTTGGACGGCATCGCCGCATGGACATCATGCGCGAAACCGCGCTCGCTTACCTGGCCATTTACCGTCAGGAACACAACATCTACAAGGTGCACATCACCTCCGCAACAACCCTGGCCGACAACGACCGCAATCGCATACAAGCCATGGTCGAGAAGCACCTCCAAGGCGGTACCGCACAGTACTCATATAGCACCGACCCGACCCTCATAGGCGGATTTACAGTCACCATAGACTCGCAACGCCTCGATGCATCGGTACGCAACGAACTCCAACAACTGCGCCAACGCCTGATACAGTGACGGCGTAGCACAATACCAGCAACAACACCCCTAACAAGACACATCCACCCACGACAATGATAAACCCCAGCGAAATATCCGAAGTACTCAAGCAAGAGCTTGAAAACGTCAATTCGCACGTCGCCTTCGAAGAAGTCGGCAAAGTGCTCGACGTAGGCGACGGCGTGGCACACGTCTACGGACTGGACAATGTCCGTGCCAACGAACTCGTCGAATTTGAAAACGGCGTCAAAGGCGTCGCCCTCAACCTCGAAGAATCCAATGTCGGCGTCATACTGATGAACAACGTCAACGCCGTCACCGAAGGCATGAACGTCCGCCGCACCGGACGCATCGCCTCCATCGCCGTCGGCGAAGGCCTCTTCGGACGCGTCATCAACGTCCTGGGCGAACCCATAGACGGCCGCGGCCCCATAGCCGGCGAACTTATCGAAATGCCTCTGGAACGCAAAGCGCCCGGCGTAATCTACCGCCAGCCCGTAAACCAGCCCCTGCAAACCGGCATCAAAGCCGTCGATGCGATGGTGCCCATAGGCCGAGGCCAACGCGAACTCATCATCGGCGACCGCCAGATAGGCAAAACCGCCATCGCCATCGACACAATCATCAACCAGCGCAAAAACTTCGAAGCCGGCAAACCCGTATATTGCATATACGTAGCCATCGGCCAAAAAGCATCCTCCATAGCAGCCACAGTGGACACACTCCGCCGCAACGGAGCACTGGATTACACAGTAGTCGTAGCCGCTACCGCCAGTGACTCGGCATCAATGCGCTACTACTCGCCCTTTGCCGGCGTAGCCATCGGCGAATACATCCGCGACACCGGACGCGACGCACTCATCGTATACGACGACCTATCCAAGCAGGCCGTGGCATACCGCGAGATTTCGCTTATCCTCAAACGTCCCTCGGGCCGCGAAGCATACCCCGGCGATATTTTCTATCTGCACTCCCGTCTGCTGGAACGTGCAGCCAAGATTATCGACAACCAGGCCGTAGCCGAGAAAATGAACGACCTTCCCGCCGCACTCAAGCCTATCGTCAAAGGCGGCGGCTCGCTCACCGCACTGCCCATCATCGAGACCCAGGCCGGTGACGTGTCGGCATACATCCCCACCAACGTCATCTCCATCACTGACGGACAGATATTTCTCGAGACAGCACTCTTCAACCGCGGTATACGCCCCGCCATCAACGTCGGCATCTCCGTGTCCCGTGTAGGCGGCAACGCCCAAATCAAGAGTATGAAAAAAGTGGCCGGTACACTGAAAATCGACCAAGCCCAGTTCCGCGAACTCGAATCCTTCACCAAGTTCGGCGGAGACATTGATGCAGTGACCGCTCGCGTCATCGACAAAGGCCGTAAAAACGAACGACTGCTCATCCAGCCGCAATACCAGCCCTGGGCCGTCGAAGACCAAGTGGCAGTTATCTACTGCGGCGTCAAAGGCCTGCTCGAAAAAGTGCCTCTGGATCGCGTAGCCGACTTCGAGAAACAATACATCCAACAGTTGCGCGCCCAGTACCCCGAAGCTCTCAACGAGATTGCCGCCGGACGCATCGGCGATGACGTCACGACCAAGCTCACCGAAGTAGCCTCCAACGTGGCCGCCCGATTTGCCTAAACCACAGACATTACATCAAAGTCTACCCCAACCCAACCAACGACAGAACGACAATAAAAAACAATGGCAACACTACGCGAACTCAAAGGACGCATAGGCTCCGTAGCCTCCTCCGAGAAAATTACCGGAGCCATGAAGATGATATCCTCGGCCAAAATGCACAAGGCCGAAGGCGCATTGCGCCGCCTCGTGCCATTTCGCAGCCTTATCAACGACATCATCGCCAACCTGTTGAGCTCGGATGCGACCTTCGCCTCGCCGCTTGTGGCAGCAAGACGCGTCCAGCACGCCACAGTCATCGTCTGGGGTAGCGACGATGGCCTTTGCGGAGCATACAACGCCAATATCGTCAAGCAATTGACCGGCTATATAGCCAAAATGCGTAACGACTTGGAAGCCACAGCAACCATCACCATCGTTCCCATAGGCCGCAAAATGGTCAAAGCCTGCAATGCCGCAGCTATCGGAGGAGTGACCGTGGCCGAAGCCCCCGAAAACATCACATCCAAAACCGACGGAGCCGACGTCGTTGCCTATGCCCGTAGCCTCCAACAGGACTTTGCCTCCGGCCTCACCGACCGCATAGACATCGCATATATGTCCTTCAAGACCGCCGGACGACAGCGCTTTACGGCCACGCAATACCTGCCCGTACTCGAAAGCAGTCTGCGCGGTACCGAAGCCACAGCCAACGAATCACGGCCGTACATATTCGAGCCCGATGCCGCCGGCATCTTCGACAGCGCACTGCCTATGTTCCTGATGGCGACTATGCAACAGGTTTTTACCGAAAACCGCGCATCCGAACAGGCCGCACGCATTATGGCTATGCAAAGCGCCAACGACAACGCCAAGAAACTCCTCGAGCAACTGCAACTGGAATACAATAAACTGCGTCAACAATCCATCACCACCGAACTCCTCGACATCGTAGGAGGTCAGGTACGCGACTGACGCGCAGCATCATAACGCAAAACAACAATACAAACCAAACATCAACCGACCGATCAATGGGTAGTATAAAAGAATACTTCACGTCATTAGGCTCCGGAGTGGCAAGCCTCGTAAAAGGTATGACCGTAACCGGCAAGGAATTCGTCACGCCTAAGATTACAGAACGTTATCCCGAAAACCGCGAGACGCATCATCCCGCACCACGCTTCCGCGCCATACTCCAATTTGTGTACGACGACGAAGGCAACCACAAATGCATAGCCTGCGGCACATGCGAGCGTGTATGCCCCAACGGTACCATCACCGTCACCACCAAGGACATACCCGCACTCACCCCCACCGGCAAGAAAAAAGTCCTGGACAAATACACCTACGATCTGGGAAGTTGCACCTTCTGCCAACTCTGCGTCACCAACTGCCCTACACACGCCATCGAATTCACCAACGACTTCGAACAAGCCGTGTTCACCCGCAGCAAATTGGTCAAGACGCTCAACTACCTGCCCGAAAAAGAGCAACCCGTGCCCACGGCAGAACAGATAGCCGAATACAAGGCCAAGATGCTCGAAGCCGCCAAAGCCAAGGCCGCTGCCGCCGCTAAAGCAAAAGCTGCCGCTGCCGCCGCTGCCAAAGCCGCCGAAGCTCCGGCCAATCCGACCAACTTGGTGCAACCCGCAGCGCCCAAACCCACGCAAAACGAAAAATAACACAATATAATGGAATCATTAGGAAGTATCATCATGTATGTCATCATCGCCCTGTCGATGATTGTATTCTCGGTACTGGCCGTGACCACGCGCAAAATTCTGCGCGCCGCCACCTTCCTGCTCTTTACCCTCTTCAGCGCCGCCGCCCTGTATTTCCAACTCGACTACGAGTTCCTCGGCGCGGTACAGATTGCGGTATATGCCGGCGGTATCGTGGTATTGTTTGTCTTCTCAATATTACTGACAAGCAAACCCGGCCACAATAGCGAGAAACTCACCTCCAAGTCGCGTAAAGTCGGGCTGCTGGCAGCTTTGGCCACAGCCATCGTATGCGGCTACACTTTAGTGAGCCGTTGCGCACTCTTCGCAAAAGCGCCCGAGATGACCAACCCCACAATGGACCGTATCGGAACGGACATCCTCGGTTCCGGCCCCGGTCAATACCTGTTGCCCTTCGAAGCCGTCAGCATCCTGCTGCTGGCATGTATCATCGGCGGCGTAGTGATTGCACGTAAACGTTAAGCCACCACGACTATGGAAATTACAGCAATATATTACCTGATACCCAGCCTGATAATGTTCTGCGCCGGAATCTACGGATTTATCACCCGCAAGAACATGATTGCCATACTCATCTCGCTGGAACTGATGCTCAATGCCGTCGACGTCAACTTCGTCGTATTCAACCGCTACCTCTATCCTGGCGCACTCGAAGGCATGTTCTTCACGCTTTTCGCCATCGCCATCGCAGCGGCCGAGACGGCTCTCGCCATCGCCATTATTATCAACATCTACCGTGCCACTCATAACATCGATGTGCGCACCCTTAACGAAATGAAATTCTAACAACAGTCATGGATATCACATTCCCGCTGCTCATTCTGTGCATACCCCTGTTCATGTTCCTGCTGCTGGGTATCGCCGGATGCAAAATGAGCCATAAAATGGCAGGCATCTTAGGTACCGTCGGCATGGGTGTCACAGCCATCCTGGGCTACACAGTAGCACTGACATACTTCTTCAGCGGCAACCCCGAATTCGTTAACGAATCGGGACAACGCCTCCAATACATCGTATTCAACATCGACTGGCTGGCTTTCACCGATGATTTGGTGATACGCCTGGGCTTCTACCTTGACTCGATTTCGGCAATGATGCTCATAGTCATCACCACCATCTCGTTCATGGTACACCTCTACAGCCTTGGATATATGCACGGCGAACGCGGCTTCCAGCGCTATTATGCCTTCCTGTCGCTGTTCAGCTTCTCAATGCTCGGTCTGGTGGTAGCCACCAATATTTTCCAGATGTACATCTTCTGGGAGCTTGTAGGTGCTTCATCATACCTCCTCATCGGATTCTACTATACAAAACATGCAGCCGTTTCCGCCTCCAAAAAAGCGTTCATCGTCACTCGTTTTGCCGACCTCGGATTCCTTATCGGTATCCTCGTGCTGTCGTTCTACAGCAAGACCTTTGACTTTGCCGCCCTCACCACCAACCCGATGGAAGCCCTCGGCGGAGCTGCCGGCACCACATTCCTCGGTGCGTCGGTACTCACCTGGGGTCTGGTACTCATATTCGTCGGCGGTATGGGCAAATCGGCAATGATGCCCCTGCACATTTGGCTGCCCGACGCTATGGAAGGCCCCACCCCCGTATCGGCACTGATACACGCCGCCACAATGGTCGTCGCCGGCGTCTTCTTGGTAGCGCGCATGTTCCCGGTATACATCTTCGAAGCATCAGCCACCACATTCGTAGCCATCATCGGTGCCGCCACAGCCTTCTATGCCGCGGTCGTAGCCTGCACGCAACTTGACATCAAGCGCGTACTCGCCTTCTCCACCATATCCCAGATAGCATTTATGATGGTAGCACTCGGCGTTGCCGGTCTCGGCATGGGCGAGGTCAGCCACCACGGCCTCGGATACATGGCCTCGATGTTCCACCTATTTACACACGCCATGTTCAAGGCCCTGCTCTTCCTCGGAGCCGGCGCACTGATACACGCAGTACACTTCAACGATTACACCGCCATGGGTGGTCTCCGCAAATACATGCCCATCACCCACTGGACATTCCTCATCGGCTGTCTTGCCATAGCCGGTATACCTCCCTTCTCTGGCTTCTTCAGCAAGGACGAAATCCTTTCGGCCGCATACGCTTGGAGCCCCTGGATGGGCGTTTGGATGACAATGGTGGCCGCCCTCACGGCATTCTACATGTTCCGTCTGTACTACCTCATCTTCTGGTGGAAGAAACACGATACGGCTCACCACACCCCGCATGATGCACCTTGGACCATGTCCGTGCCCCTGATATTCCTTGCCGCAGTATCCTGCGTCGCCGGATTTATCCCCTTCGGACACTTTGTCACCTGGGACAATATGCCCTATGACATCCACCTCGACCCGACTATAGCCATCACCAGCGTGGTCATCGCCATAGCCGCTATAGCACTGGCCACTGTGATGTACCGCAAAGAAAACGCCATCCCCGCTCGCCTGCGCGCAGCCATACCGCACCTCTGGGAATGGGCTTTCCACCGCTTCTATTGGGACGAACTCTATATGTTCATCACCCACAAGATTATCTTCAATCTCATCTGCCGCCCCATAGCCTGGTTTGACCGCCACATCATCGACGGAACCATGGACGCCCTTGCCAATATCACCAACAAGGCATCCTTCGCCATCCGCGGCCTGCAGTCAGGTCAGATACAGACATACGTTCGCGTATACCTCATCGGCGCCCTGCTGCTCGGAGTCATCACTACCATAGTCCTGTCTCTTGCCTAAGCCCAATACAACGGTGTAAAATCTTAAAAACAACGCAACAATGTTTAGCAACATTCTGATATACTTCGTAGTCATTCCGCTGATAATGCTGGCGGGACTGGCACTGAGCAAAAGCATCAAGCAGATACGCGCCGTCGCCGTCGCCGGGTCATCGGCACTGATAGCGCTATCCGTGTACCTTCTCGTCGAATACCTGCAACAGCGTGCCGCCGGAGCCACCGACCCCATGCTCTTTGTTGGGTCCTGGGAGTGGTTCAAGCCGCTTAACATCCACCTCGCCGTCGGCGTCGACGGTATATCCATAGCCATGCTGCTGCTGTCAAGCATCATCGTCTTCGCCGGCAGCTTCGCCTCGTGGAAAATAGAACAGCCCAAGGCATTCTTCCTATGGCTCATACTTCTGTCCACCGGCGTCTTCGGCTTCTTCATCAGCATCGACCTCTTCACCATGTTTATGTTCTATGAAGTCGCCCTCATCCCAATGTACCTCCTTATCGGCGTTTGGGGCTCGGGACGCAAGAACTACTCGGCAATGAAGCTGACCCTGATGCTCATGGGCGGCTCGGCATTCTTGATGCTCGGCCTCATAGGCATATACTACCACAGCGCACCCGAAGGACAGCCCCTGACTTGGAACATCCTCGAAATCGTCCAAAACGGAGCCATCTCCCACGGCTGGCAGACATTCCTGTTCCCGATGACCTTTGTAGGCTTCGGCGTATTGGGCGCCATGTTCCCCTTCCATACATGGTCGCCTGACGGCCACGCTTCGGCCCCCACGGCAGTGTCCATGCTTCACGCCGGCGTACTTATGAAACTCGGCGGATACGGCTGCTTCCGCGTCGCCATCTACCTGATGCCCGAAGCCGCCAACGAACTGGCTTGGATATTCCTCATCCTCACCGGCATCTCCATAGTCTACGGTGCATTCAGCGCCTGCGTACAGACCGACCTCAAGTACATCAACGCTTATTCCTCGGTATCTCACTGCGGCATGGTGCTCTTCGCCATACTGATGCTCAATACCACCGCAATGACCGGTGCAATCATGCAGATGCTCTCGCACGGTCTGATGACAGCCCTCTTCTTCGCACTCATCGGTATGATCTACGGACGTACACACACACGCGACATCCGACAAATGGGCGGACTGATGCGCATAATGCCTTACTTGGCCGTATGCTACGTCATTGCCGGTATGGCCTCGCTCGGCCTCCCCGGCCTTAGCGGCTTCGTGGCCGAAATGACCATCTTCGTCGGTTCGTTCCAGCACGCCGACCTCTTCCACCGCATATTTACAATTGTGGCTTGCGCTTCCATCGTCATCACCGCCGTATACATCCTACGCGTTGTCGGCAAATTGCTCTTCGGTCCGGTACAAGACAAGCACCACCTGTCGCTCACCGATGCAACATGGTGGGAACGCCTCTCCACGGTCACGCTCATTGTCTGCGTAGCCGCCATAGGTTGCTTCCCAAACTTCTTTGCCGACCTCATCCGCAGCACTTTCTCCGTTGACATCTTCAGCGTCCTGGGTATGACACCCGTAATACCCGGCGTAGGATGAACACCGATATAATGACTTTATTCAGCATCCACACACAGCACATAGCATACTAAGCAATGGATTACTCACAGTTTTTAGCAATGAAGCAAGAGATCGGACTTCTCGTAGTCTTCCTCTTGGTCTTCCTCTACGACACCTTCATGCCCAAGAAAGCGCAAGGGGCTCTGCCCATTGTCGCCATTATCGGTATGGTAGCCCTCACCGTCTTGGGACTCTGCTCCTGCATGCTCGGCTCGGGCGAATTTACTTCGGCTTTTGCCGGAATGTACGAGACCTCACCCGAAATTTCAGCCATCAAGACCATACTTAATATAGGTGTGATTATCGTGCTGGTACAGTCGCTCAAATGGGCCAACGGCGAACTGATGATAGTGCGCCGCGGCGAGTTCTTCGAGTTGTTACTCGTAACACTCTTCGGCATGTACCTCATGATTTCGGCACGCCACTTCCTGGTATTCATCATCGGTCTCGAAAGCGCCTCGCTGCCTCTTGCTGCTATGGTCGCCCTCGATAAAAACCGTTACGAAAGCCACGAAGCCGCCGTAAAGTACATTCTTACCGCCGTATTCTCATCAGCAATATTCCTGATGGGTCTGAGCTTTGTATACGCGCTCACCGGCTCGCTGTACTTTGACAAAATTTACCTCGCCATCAGCGGCGTCAACTCCACTATGCTCATCCTGGCCTTGGCCTTCGTCATCTCCGGCATAGGCTTCAAGCTGTCACTCGTGCCCTTCCACCTCTGGACGGCCGACGTATATCAGGGCGCCCCCACTTCGGTCACCGCTTACCTCAGCGTCATCTCCAAAGGCGCGGCTGCTTTCGCCTTTATGTGCGTGCTCGCACAAGCCTTCGGCAACATTTACAGCCAAGTTTGGGAATGGATGCTGTACGCACTCATTATTCTGACCATCACCGTGGGCAACCTCTTTGCCATCCGCCAGCGCAACATCAAGCGCTTCTTGGCATTCTCCTCCATCTCGCAAGCCGGATACATTATGCTCGGTATCATCGCCCACAACGTTATGGGCACCGCAGCAATGATGTACTACATCCTTGTGTACATCTTCTCCAACCTCGCCGCCTTCGGCGTCATCGCCGCCATCGAGAACTTCTCCGGCAAGGTATCCATTGACGACTACCGCGGACTGGCCAAGACCAATCCCCGTCTGTCATTTGCAATGATGCTGGCCATGTTCTCCCTCGCCGGCATCCCGCCTTTCGCAGGCTTCTTCAGCAAGTTCTTCATCTTCACCGGAGCCATCAACCAAGGCAGCATTGCCATCTACGTATTGGTGCTCATCGCGCTCATCAACACCATCATTTCCTTGTACTACTACCTCTTGGTGGTTAAGGCAATGTACATCAGCGAAGAGCCCTGCCAGATCCAACGCTTCCGCTCGGCATTCTCCGAGCGCCTCGGCCTGGTAATTACCGTCGGCGGCATCCTGCTGCTCGGTATCGCAAGCCCCGTATACGATTGGCTGCTCAGCGTTGCAGGCGACAGCATCTTCAATATCTACTTTATCCAATAAGCGAGTAATCCCCACACATACGGCGAGCGGCCGACCCACGAGGGTCGGCCGCTCACTATTTGTAGTCGCCCGCTACAAGCGAAAAACTTGTCGTGCGAACAATCGTCGGATTAGGGCGTCACCGCACGTTTGAGGCGCGAATATGCCGCAGCCATACGCGTATGATAGCCGCGGGCAGCGTATGACGGACCGTTGTATCCTCGAGCAAAGGCGCTCCAATTGCGCGACCGCAAAGCCGGCAACAGTCCGGAATTGCGAACAAAAGTGGCAAAAAGTTCCAATTGGTCGCGTTCGCTGCGCGACATCAGGCGTACAAAGTCGTCCGGGCTGTCCGCCCCACACTTCTTCCAATTGAACCCACCGATTTGAAACATACCCCAAAACGTGCCTTGAATTGCCGAAAGGTCGTGTATGGTGCGTGCCGCATCCAGACGCGCTTGCTGGGCAGCTTGCTGCGAACCGTATCGCGCTGCCATAGGCCGTGCAAACACCACCGAATGGCTGCGTCTGTACCGACCCAAAGCCACGCCGTTACGAGCGGCAAAACGTCTGAACATACTCAGGTCAAAATTTATTAACGGCTTCTCTTCGGACCAAAAACCTTGGTGTGTCTTGCCGGCTTCAATCTCGACTACGGCCTTAATGGCGGCCACTTCGACATCCATCTCGGCCGCTACCTCGACAAAATCATCTTCTGTCAGACGTCCGTGCCTGTACTCAGGCGCAAGGTCCAATGGTATTGTGTCACCATCGACACCGATGGCATACTTAAGCACATCCGAAGGCTCGATTTTGTCGGCACGCAAGGTGTCGGCGACGGCAGGCGTAGTCTTGGTTTTCGTACTCTTTGAATGTGTACTTTTGGTATTGTGACGCGGACGCGCAGCCGACAGCACCGACAGCGAGGACAACGCCACCGCAGCCGATAAAAGCACACAATAATGTAGTTTCATGGGCTTAATTGGTATTAGGCGCCAACCGAGGCAAGCGCAGGACTCAAAAAATAAAAAACATCCGTGCTGTCTGACTCGATGTCTCGGCACGGATGTTTTTGTCTATACTATCAATCTTTGAGGTCGGCGACCTTTTCGATGGTGCGGCGCAGCTGGCCCCAGAAACGTTCGACTGCGGGGATATTCATGCGCTCGCTGGGCGAGTGCACGCCCTGCAATGTCGGGCCGAAGGAAGCCATATCCAGATGCGGGTACTTCTGCAGGAACAGACCGCATTCCAGACCGGCATGTATAGCCATGACGGCAGGCTTGATGCCATAGAGTTCCTCGTAAGCATCCGAAGCAATCTTCATGATACGCGAGTTAAGGTTGGGTGCCCATCCGGGGTATCCGTCTCCGTGTGTTACAGTGGCGCCGGCGAGGGTGAATACAGCCTCGACACGGTGTGCAATATCCCATTTGCGTGACTCTACGGACGAGCGTTGTGAGGTGGTCACGAGGATTTCCTCATCGGGACGCATCTTGACACTTGCCAAGTTGGTGGAAGTCTCTACCAGGCCTTCGATGTCGCGGCTCATCGAAATCACTCCGTGAGGTGCCGAATACAGGGCATCTACAAGGCGACGTGTCGTGTCCTCGTCCACTGCCATCTCAGGACGGTCTACGCTGTCAAGCGTAAATTCGATGGTCGGCTCAAGGTCTTTGTACTCATTCTTGACGTCGGCCACGTAGCGGTTGAATGCGGCTACGACCTTTTCCTTATTGGCTGTATTGACGCCGAAGATTGCATGAGCTGCACGCGGAATAGCGTTGCGCAAGTTGCCGCCATCGATTTCGCACAAGGACAATTCGTTTTCTTTGCCCAGAGTCCAGAGGAAGCGAGCCAGCAGTTGCACGGCATTGGCGCGTCCCAGGTGGATATCACCGCCGGAGTGACCGCCGAGGCCCTTGCTGATGTCGAATTTGAAGTAATGGAAGTCGGTGGGTGCAAACGAACGTTTGTACTTGAATACGCAAGTGGTGTCCACACCGCCGGCGCAGCCTACGAAGATTTGGGCATCGTCCTCGGAGTCGAGGTTGAGCAGGATGCTGCCGTGTATCATATCGTCGCCGAGATTATAGGCGCCGGTGAGGCCGGTTTCCTCGTCTACCGTGAAGAGGGCTTCCATCGGGCCGTGTACCAGCTTCTCGTCTGTGAAGGCGGCCAGTGCACCGGCTATACCGATACCGTTGTCTGCACCCAGTGTGGTACCATCGGCATGCAGCCATTCGCCGTCGACGATGGTGGTGATGGGGTTATTTTCGAAGTCGAAAGACTTGTCGTTGCTCTCGCATACCATATCCATGTGTGCCTGCAGTATGATGCCGGGAGCCTGCTCGTGGCCGGGTGTAGCCGGTTTGCTCATCAACACGTTGCCTATGGCGTCTGTCTTGACGGCTATGCCGTGCTTGGCGGCAAAGTCCAGTAGGAACTGACGAATTTTGCCCTCCTTCTTGGATGGACGGGGGACCTTGGTGATTTGGTCGAAGATGCCGAAAACCTCGGCCGGTTTCAAATCTTTTATTGTCATAATGGTATTTGTTTTGGGTATATAACTCGTAATTTATTATGCCGGCCTAAATGGCCATACGCGCATGGCATTTGTAAAGATTGTTAAAATCGCGCGTATTTCGCCCCCTAAATTACAAAATAAAATTGATATATAGCTAAATTCCGACCTAACTTTATTAAATTTGCATATCCAAACGTAAGACACAGGCATTATGCGACTGCTGATACTGACAATGATACTGCTGCTGGCGGCACTTTTGCTGCTGGGCATCCGCGTTTTGTTTGTCCGCGGAGGACGCTTTCCGTCCTCGCATATACACGACAACGAGGCCCTGCGCCGTCGCGGACTGGACTGTGCCACGCATGACAACGAATCCAAATAATCACACATAAACAATCTAAAAACCAAAGATGAAAAAAATCCTTTATGCCGTTGCGATACTCGCATTAGGAGCCACCACCGCATGCGGAGGCAATGGCGAAGCCGACGCAAAGAGCGACTCGCTCACAGTCACCCCCGTCAAGAAAGTTAAGGCCGAATCTTTTGCCGCCACCACCAATATACGATATATCGACCGCGACTCGCTGCTCATCAAGTTTGACTACGCTCGCAAGACTATGGACGAGTGCCATCAGATAGCCGTGGCTCTGCAGCAGTACCAGAACGAATTGGGTGCGCAACTCCAAAGCAAGCAAAACGCCATTCAGGAAAAAGCCAAGAACAACGGCTACCTCAGCGAAGCCAGCTATAATGCCGACATCAAAGAACTGCAAAACCTTGACCGCAGCCTCCAAAACCGCTATGCAGCTCGCGCCGACAAGGACAACCGCCGCATCAACGACCTCACCAAGGCCGCCAGCGATTATATCGACAACTTCCTGATTGAATACAATAAGACCAAGAAATACGACGCCATACTCGACCGCGCCGCAGGTCTGTACTTCAATCCGACACTCGACATTACCGACGAAGTTGTCAAAGCCCTCAACGAAGCCTACAACAAGGCGCAAGAGGACAAAAAATAATATCTAAGACAACATCTACGGCGCAGGCCCCCCTGCGCGACTCCCCACACCCGGCCGGCAGTCCGCGCCTCTACACAATAATACTATAATTACAAGATGACCACACAAGCCAAAGCAGACACCCTCGTAATCATCCCGATGTACAACGAGAAGGAAAATGCAGCCGCCATCATTGATGCCGTACTGGTACTCGATACGCCTTTCGACATCCTCGTGATTGACGACAACTCGCCCGACGGCACCGCCGCCATCGTGCGCGAAAAAATGGGAGAACATCCCGGCCGCGTAGACATCATCGAACGCGCGGGCAAACTCGGCCTCGGTACGGCCTACATCGAAGGCTTCCGTTGGGGCCTGGCTCACGGATATGAGTACATCTGCGAGATGGACGCCGACTTTTCGCACAACCCCAACGACTTGCCAAGGCTGCGTCAGGCGTTGGTAAGCGGGCAGGGCGATGTCGCCATCGGATCGCGATACCTCACCGGCGTCAATGTCGTCAATTGGCCCATGGGACGCGTACTCATGTCATATTACGCCTCCAAGTATGTGCGCATCGTCACCGGCCTGCACGTACGCGACACCACTGCCGGATTTGTATGCTACCGCGCAGACGTGCTGCGAGCTATGAACTTGGACGCGATACACTTCAAAGGCTATGCCTTCCAAATCGAGATGAAGTATACCGCACACGTCCTGGGATTTCGCATCACCGAGGTGCCCATAGTCTTTGTCAACCGCGTTCTCGGAACTTCCAAGATGAACTCCGGCATTTTCGGCGAAGCACTTTTCGGCGTCATCAAACTCAAATGGTGGGGCGCCACCGGCCGCATCAAGAAACGCCACGCCGCCGCACGGCAATGATTGTCGTCGAACGCGTGACCGTCTGCTTAGAAGGCAGAAGAAACAATGACAACATTATTATATAATGCTACCGTTGCCGGAGCCCCCGATGGGACTCCGGCATACGTGTATATAAACGGGGACGCCATCGCCGCCGCAGGCGTCGGTAGTCCGCCACAGGAGATGACGGCGCACGAATATGTGGACTGCGCCGGCGACCTGCTCATCCCCGGCGCCATTGACTGCCATGTACATACGCGCGACCCGGGTCTGACTCATAAGGGCGATATCGCCACCGAAACCGCTGCAGCACGCGCCGGAGGCGTCACCTCGATATTGGATATGCCCAATACGGTGCCGCAGACCACAACGATGGCATTGGTACATACCAAAATGGAACGTGCCGCCAAGGTCGCCAATGCCAATTACGCCTTCTTTATCGGCGCCGCCGGCGCTGCCAATTTCGATGAGTTGGCACATGCCGACTACCGCATCGTCCCGGGTATAAAGCTCTTCATGGGTTCGTCCACAGGCAATATGCTCGTGGACAAGGACGACGACCTGCGACGCCTTTTTGACTTGGCGGCATCATTGGACGTCATTATCGTAGTACATGCCGAAGACGAAACCGTCATCGCCGAAAACCGAGCACGTATATCAGCGCTCTACGGCAACGCCGAAGTCCCGGTGCGACTGCATCGCGAAATACGTCCGGCCGAGGCATGTCTGCGCGCCACCGAACGCGCCATAGCACTCGCCCGACAATACGGCACTCGGCTGCATATCGCACATGTCACCACCGCCGCCGAAGCAGACCTTCTTTCGGACGAGCCTTTATCCCCGACCAAACGCATCACCGCCGAAGTATCTCCACACCACCTGCTATGGTGTGCCGAGGAAGATGGCGACAACCCGCGTATGAAGATGAATCCGGCCGTCAAGACCGCTGCCGACCGCGAAGCCTTGCGCCGCGCTGTCATCGACGGACGCATCGACATCATCGCCACCGACCACGCACCGCACCTCTTGGCCGAAAAGTCAGGCGGAGCATTACGCGCCGCTTCCGGCGCCCCAATGGTGCAATATTCCGTTCCGGCAATGCTCGGGCTCTTTGATCCGACAACTGTAGTACGTCTTATGTGCCACAACCCGGCCTTGCTCTACGGCATACAGCGGCGCGGCTACATCGCTCCGGGAATGTACGCAGACATTGCACGCATACGCCGCGTCACACCCTACACCGTGCACGATGCGGACGTCGTTTCACGATGCGCCTGGACACCTCTGGATGGTCGGACACTCCGATACCGCGTCATTGATACTTGGCTCAACGGCAGCCGTCAAGGCAAGGCTATGCCCCTCGAATTCGCACGATAATGGTAATCTACGCCGCTCCTCTGCAAGGATATACTACCGCCTTGTGGCGGCGTGCCCATGCCCGACTATGCGGCGGTATTGACGCCTATTTCACGCCTTTTGTGCGCGTCGAAGGCGGACAACCGTCGGCACGAGCATTACGGGACGCAACCGAGGATCGCACGGCCATACCGCAAGTCATCTTCCGCGACATCGCCGAGTTGCGCATACTCTGCGACAGCCTTGCCGACGCCGGGTATACAGCCATAGACCTAAATATGGGGTGCCCTTTTGTTCCTCAAGTGCGGCACGGACGCGGCGCGGCTGTCATCGCCGATATACCGCTGTTGGAGTCTGTAGCCAAAGACATCTCAGACAGATACGCCGGAATATCTTTTTCGATCAAAATGCGATTGGGCACAGACGACCCGGAGCAATGGCGTGCCGCAATGCCGGTCATCAACGATATGCCGCTGCACCATCTGTGCGTGCATCCACGCACAGCCAAGATGCAATACGGCGGCACAGCCGACACTGAGGCCTTTGCCCTAATTACAGAAGCAACCACTCACCGTGTCGTCTACAACGGTGACATTCGCACACCGGAGCAGGCCAAGACTCTGTCCACGCGTTTCCCATCGCTATACGGCATCATGGTCGGACGCGGCCTCTTAGGTCGCCCCACCCTCGCCGTCGAAATCAGTCAAGGTCGGAAGTATGACGAGGCTCAACAACGTCGAGCCTTCATCATGCTGCTCGATGCCGTATATGTCGAGGCCGGCACACGATACTGCGGCGCATCCCAAATCCTGACGCACGTCAAGCCTTACTGGGAATATGCGACAGCCTTTTCGTCCGAGCGCCGCGCACTCAAGGCCATATCCAAAGCACATACACTCGCCGCATACGAGTCTGCCGTAGCATCGCTGCGGCAATAAGACGAGAGCCCACCGATACAATACGACAGCGGGCCGCATCCCGGAATGGATGCGGCCCGCTGCTATTGTTTGGCTATCAGCCTGAGGCTGCTATCAGCGAACAAGTACTTTGGTAGCCTTCTTGCCCTGTACACGGATATAAAGACCGTTGGCGGGATTGGCTACACGTACGCCTTGCATGTTGTAGTACACCACGGGGGCATCGGAATCCTCTACTGTGATGTCGGATACGGCGGAAGACTTTTTGCCCATTACGAGGATGTCCTTAATCTGCCAGCCACCGCATACGGTACCGTCAGCTACGTAGTGGTAACCTATCTGTATCTTCTTGCCTTCGTATGCACCGAGGTCGATGGCATAGTCGTCCACGTATGTCCAATTGTTCAGTTTGGTTCCGGCTGTTGCCTCGGGAGCGGGAGCGACAGTCAGTGCGGTCCATTCGGTTGCTCCTTCTTCGCGTATTGCGATTGTGAAGTATTCAGGTACTTGTTCCGGAATGATGAAGTTGTATGCAAACGTCTGTGTAATCGAGATGGGTTTGATACGATTGGTCAGGTCAAATACGGGCGAAACTGCGTATGCGTCAGCTTTTTTACCGGTAATCTTAAATGCATTGCCGGTCATACCGTATTTCGAGAACTGCCAGGGATTTACATCACCGGCTTCGAAAGTGAAGCCGCTGGCTTCGGTCTTGCCATCGTTTTCGTAAACGATGTCGGCTTTGTCCGTAACGGTGAGTGTATAAGTGGCTTCGCCGGCTTCGTATGTTTCTGTAGCTTCGGTAGCGGCCTTGATAGTGGTTGTGCCGGCTGCAACGAGTGTAACCTCGCCGGTAGCAGCGTCTACGGTAGCAACTTCTACGTTAGAGGAAGTATATACGGCGGCTGCATCGGTGGCCTTGGTCAGCGCGTTTGCGGGAACAGCTTCGCCAAGAGTAGCGTTGATGGTCTCGCTGGCGAAAGCCAAGCCTGCATCGGTCTTCTCAGGACCGGCACCTTCATCTGTCGTGATGGTGATATCAGTGAAGCAGAACTGACCGGCTTTTGTTTTGTCGTCTGTACCCAGCGTACACTTATCTCCCACTGTGAGTTTCAGCTCGTTAACAGAACCTGCCCATGCAAAAGATCCGGCAGCCTCTGTTACAGCACCGTCAGAAGCGGCTATATTAGTTTGGCGTTTTTTGCCAGCTTTGGAAATTGTCACGGACACATTGGTCATATTGACACCTGCGGGTGCCGTGATTGTCAAAGAATTTTTCGCATATAAGCGGTAGTCACCCCCATTCGCATTGTACGTAGGGGCAGTCGAACCAGTGTTTTTGGCTGCCTGGAATGTAAATCCTTCGGCAGTAAACGATGTCTTGTCTGCGTTAAACGTTGTCACTTCTGACATCGTGATTGTGTACTCCTTGGCCATTGCTGAAGCGCCAACGAGGACTACAGCAGCGAGGCTGAGTAAAAATTTTTTCATACGATTTGTTTATTGATTAGTATTTGGTTGATGTTATTATATGAATCAATCTGGTTTAATAAGTTCTGCTTTAAAAGGCATGGAGAAAGGCATCCCCTTTGAGGAGTACAAAGGTACTCCTTTTTTACTATAGGCGGACTATATAAACTGTTAAATTTTAGAAAAGTTACGGTATACTTTATCCGACGAGACATATGCACCGTCAGGACTTCGTAAAGATAGTCGACACGCCTTATTGCAAATTAGTGTTAACAATTCATAATTATAATTTATATCATAATTGCTTGAATATTTTTTGATACCTTTGCGTTGTCAAGAAAAGAGAACTAAACTATAGACATCTATCCAATATAGCATCTAAGTACAATAATAAGTGAATCATAGGTTTTAGGAAATAGGTAGCTTGCGAAAGTCGCCTATTTCCTTTTTTGTATTCAGATGAATCATATCCGGTCAAACCATCTTCCGTAGCGGTTCACAATCGGCATACCGAGGCTTAACAACACCAAGACCCGCATTATCGGTGTCGAACATTGTCTCGGCCACCGGCCACACCTCGCCGTCCCATATCTCATATCTCATATCCGCCGAATGCTTGTCCCTTTGTCGGAATTTCCGTACTTTTGCACCAAAGAAAAAAAAGAAACACACAGACAATTATGGCAAAAGTAGGAGATACTGTGCGCTACCTCAACGCCGTAGGCGGTGGCCGCATAGTGCGCATCGAAGGAAATATTGCCGTGGTAGACGACGACGGCTTTGAAACACCGGTGCTGCTGCGCGAATGCGTGGCGGTATCCACAGACCAAAACACACGCATGGGCGCCGCAATCGAGACGCCGCAACCATCCAAACAAGCTCAACCGGCACCGGCACAGACAACGCACACAACGCAGCCCGCAATTCCGTCAGAAGCGGCTATAGAGACACCCGGCGGCGACAACCTGAACATCGTCCTGGGCTGGGAAGCCGGCGACCTCCGACACATCGGCGCCTCGGGATATGACTGCTATCTCATAAATGACTCTAACTACTATCTCGATTTTGTCCTGATGGCACAACGCGACGGCGAAGACGTTTGGAACACGATATACGCCGGCACCGTCGAGCCTAACATCCAATTGCTCATAGGCGAACACACGTCCGAAGACGTTTCGGCTTTGGACCATATACGTTTTCAGGCTCTGGCGTACAAACAAGGCCGAACGTTCCGGCCCAAGACGCCATTGGACGTATGCATTAATGTAGACACCACCAAGTTTTTCAAGGTACATTGCTTCAGACCCAACGAGTACTTCGACACTCCGGTATTGGCAACAGCGCTGGTCTCCAATGATGTTCCGGCAGACAATGCCGCCAAACGTGCCGATGATACAGCCAAGGCACTGCGGCGCGCCCTCGAGGACAAAAAACGTGCCGACCGCCGTCCGGTGCGCCGGCGTCCGATAGCTCAAACGGAAGATAATGACGCCGACCCGCTGGAGGTGGATCTGCATATAGACAGCCTGCTGGACACCACCGCCGGAATGTCGCCCGCCGATATTCTCAACTATCAAGTGGACACTTTCCGTCGTGTCATGGATGCCAATCTACGCCGCCACGGACGCCGCATAATATTCATCCACGGCAAAGGCGAAGGCAAGTTGCGCCAAGCGCTTATCAAAGAACTGGGACACCGCTACCGCGGACAGGATGTCCAAGACGCTTCATTCCAAAAGTACGGTTTCGGGGCCACTCAAGTCACCATACGCTGAGGTGATGAATGTTGCCCATTCCGGAAGATATTAGTACACATGGACTTGTATCTTTAGCACAACATTCAACCGATACGCATATATTATGATATTATACTTCAGCGGCACGGGTAATACACGGTACTGCGCCAAGATATTAGCCAAAGCACTGGGAGACAAGGCATTTGACATATCTCCGCGACGGCGCGACGAATCAATCAGTCACGTCGCCGCATCATCGCGTATTGTATGGATGTTCCCGATATATAGTTGGGGCGTACCGCCAATGGTCGTCGACTTTATGCGCCATGCCGTGATTGACGGAGCGTCCGAAGTGCCGCATTATATGGTTGCCACCTGCGGCGACGATGCCGGCAATGCGGCCAAGATGTGGCGACGTATCGTGTCAGATCGCGGATGGAAACATCGGTCGGCATACACCGTTCAAATGCCCAATACGTACGTATGCCTTCCGAGCTTCGATGTCGACAGCGACAAGGTGCGCCGCGCCAAAATTGCTGCCGCACCGGCACGTATCGCGACCATAGCCGAAGCCATAATGCAGGACGACCTCTCGACGACGCCTCACGACATGGTGACGCGCGGCAGTTTTGCTTGGCTGAAGACTTCGGTTATATATCCGAGTTTCAAGAACAACGGGGTCAAGTCTAAACGCTTTGCCGTCACGGACGCATGCACCGGCTGCGGCACGTGCGCACGCACATGCCCGATGTCCAATATTACGATAAAAGAGGGAAAACCTTGCTGGGGAAACGATTGCGCGATGTGCCTGGCCTGCTATCACCGCTGCCCGACACACGCCGTGATGTACGGACGCATCACTCGCGCCAAAGGTCAATATCGCGGCCCGGAAGAACAATAGCACGCATCGCCCGACAATGCAGCCGGGCACGCACTATTTCCTTCGAAATTTGTCGGATGATTTCCCCTTATTCGGAGCGTCCGATACGCCCCGGCCGGGCATTCATTCGTCGCAATCACTATGTATATAGTGGTGCGGCGCCAAGCACTCGTGCAAATTGACATCTATAATAAAATGCCGATTGGCCATCCCGGCAATGGTCGTCATCTCATGCGACACAAGCACAATGGTCGTGTCGCGCGCCAATTCACGTATCAAGTCGTAGAGCTGAGCCTCAAAATGTTTGTCTATATAGCTCAACGGCTCGTCCATCACCAAAAGCCGTGGATGCGAAATAATGGCACGTCCCAGCAATGCACGTTGCAATTGGCCGCCCGAAAGCTGACCGATAGGCTGCTCGGCATGAGCCTCAAGTCCCACGCGTCTTATAGTTTCGTCATACAATCTGCGGCGTTCGGCATTGTCCATGTCCAGGGCCAAGAGTCCGGAGCTGATTACCTCGCGCACGCTTATCGGGAAGCGCGAGTCTATCATATTCTTTTGAGGCAAATAGCCGATACGCACATCGCGGTTACGCGTCACCGTGCCACGCGTGGGGCGCAGCAGCCCTAACAGAATGCGCAAAAGTGTGGTTTTGCCACCGCCGTTGGGTCCGGTGATGGCGATAAAATCGCCCTGATGTACGTCAAAGCTGACATCGCTCAGCACCTCGCGTCCGTCCCAGCTCATACTTACGCCGGACAGCGACATCAGCACTTCACCCTCAGCGGCACAAGGCATCGACGACCGCAGACAATTGTCCTTCCCAGTCATAGTCCAATGGATTGATGATTACAAGACGGGCTCCCAGCATTTGATTCATACTCTGAGCCTGACGCGAGTCATACTCGCGTTGAAAAAAGAGTACTCGCGCCCCGGCGGCACGTGCTTCGGCGGCAGTGTGTGCCATCGCCGCCGGCGGCATCTCCTTGTTTTCGAAGCCTACGGATATTTGCCGCAAGTCATAGTCGCGAGCAAAGTAGCTCAAGGACGGATGCCAAATGGCAAAAGCTCGCGTCGGTGCCGACTTCAGCTTTTCGCTCCATGCTCGGTCAAGCGAATCCAGCCGATGCACCAGCGATTCGTACTTGTTACGGTAATATTCTTTGCCTTCGGGGTCGAGGGAGACCACCGTCTCGTACATATTGCGCGCAATGATACGCGCGTTGCGTACCGACGACCACGTGTGCGGATCGGCTATATGCTCGTGCCCATCGCCATGGTCGTGCGTATTGTATATCAGTTTAATGCCTTTGGCGCAATCGACAAGACGCACCGATGACGGAAGCGTCGAGGCCAAGGTGGTCTCGAAAGGCATACCACCTATGGTAAAGTATGCTTTGGATTTGTCCACATCCATACGTGCACGTATTGTCGGCTCAAAGGTCTCCGGATTGGCACCCGATGACAACAGCGTCTGCACCTCGAAGCGGTCGCCCACGACACTTTCCAGCAAGGCACGCTGGGGCTCGACACTCACGGTAAGCACCGGGCGTCCATCCTCCGTGCCGCCGCAACCCCATAGGGCCACAGCCAATGCCGCGATAGCCGTAACCATCGGTAAAAATGCTCGTAACTTGCTATTGCCGCTTCTCATATATACAATAATCGTTAAGTCGCAGGATTCCCGCGGCCTTTCCTTTCCGCAAAGTTACACATTTTTTTGCTTATCGCCCACCATTCACGCCTTTTGCATACATTCGGTCGCGGTTTTTTGGTCATTATGGACAGTAGCTGAATTTTTTTGCTTACTTTTGCACTAATATGGCGCCGAAGGCCTGACCCGAGAACGTCAAAGCGCCTTGCACGGCGGCGACGGCTCGGCACAAGCGACCATACATTACACTGAAATACAATATAATAACACCACATAATCACATAAAATTATGTCTCAAATCGCACAAGCGGCCGCGCTGAAGCGGCCCGAAAGCCTCCGCGACAAAGCGTGGGCACGGTGGACAGCCCTCGGACTGTTGGCACTGGCAATGTTCTGCTCGTACATTTTTATGGATATCCTGTCGCCCATCAAGGACTTGATGCAGTCCGAGCGCGGATGGGATTCCACCGCCTTCGGTACAATGCAGGGCAGCGAAACCTTCCTCAACGTATTCATCTTCTTCCTGATATTTGCAGGCATCATCCTCGACAAGATGGGCGTGCGCTTCACGGCAATACTCTCGGGCACGGTGATGCTCGTGGGTGCAGCCATCAATTGGTACGCCGTCACGGATATGTTTGCCGGTAGCGGCCTGGAAACGTGGTTCAACAACAACTTGAATTACATTCCCGGCTTCGACGAGCTGGGCATCTCGCCTTTCTATGAAGGGATGCCCGCTTCGGCCAAATTCTCCGCCGTAGGCTTTATGATCTTCGGTTGCGGCGTCGAGATGGCCGGCATCACCGTCAGCCGCGGTATCGTCAAATGGTTCCAAGGCCGCGAAATGGCCCTGGCTATGGGTAGCGAAATGGCTTTGGCTCGACTTGGTGTCGCCACCTGTATGATATTCTCGCCGATGTTTGCCAAGATGGGCGGCACCGTGGACGTGTCTCGCTCGGTAGCCTTCGGCGTGGTACTGCTGCTGATAGCGCTCATCATGTTCATCGTCTATTTCTTCATGGATCGTAAACTTGACGATGCCTCCGAGGAAAAGGACGACCCGTTCCGCATCTCCGACCTTGGCAAAATCCTGCGTTCCAGCGGCTTCTGGCTTGTAGCGCTGCTGTGCGTGCTCTATTACTCGGCCATCTTCCCCTTCCAGAAGTACGCCGTCAATATGCTGCAATGCAATCTGACACTTGACGCCCCGGCTGCTGATAGCTTCTGGGCTTCGGACACGGTGACCGTCATCCAATATGTCATCATGATTGTGGTGGCCGGGGCTTCGTTCGCCTTCAATTTCAGTAAGGACAAGGTAATCAAATACAGCCTCCTGGCCGTGGCCGTTATCGCTCTTATCACCTACTGCTTCTTCGGCTATATGCGCCAGAGTGCAGCCGCCATCTTCGCCGTATTCCCGCTGCTGGCCGTAGGTATCACCCCCATCCTTGGCAAGTACGTAGACTACAAGGGTAAAGCCGCCTCGATGCTGGTCATCGGCTCGGTGCTCCTGATATTGTGCCACCTGACTTTTGCCTTTGTTCTGCCAATGTTCAAGGGCAGCCCCATAGGCGGTGTATGCGTGGCTTATGCCACCATCCTGGTACTGGGTGCATCGTTCTCGCTGGTACCGGCATCGCTGTGGCCCAGTGTGCCCAAGCTGGTTGACGCTAAAATCATCGGCTCGGCATACGCTCTTATCTTCTGGATTCAGAACATCGGTCTGTGGCTGTTCCCCCTGCTCATAGGCAAGGTTCTGGATGCCTCCAACCCCGCCTTGGTACAGGCCGTAAACAGCGGCGCTATGGACCCCGAGACGGCCGCAGTATCCTACGACTATACCAACCCGTTGCTGATGCTTGCCTTCCTCGGCGTAGCCGCATTGGTGTTGGGATTGGTGCTCAAAGTCATTGACCGCCGTCAGCACCTCGGACTCGAATTGCCCAACGTCAAAGGCGAAACCGCCGAAACGGAAGAGGCCGAGGCCGAAGCCGTTGAAATCTGATAGCCGTACATCATATATCTTACAAACCACCCGAGACGCACAATGAAACGACTTTTGATAGCTTTAGCCCTCATGCTGGGCTTAGCAACTTCTGCCGCCGCCACTCACCCGGCAGCGCCCAAACGCGAGTTCCGCGGAGGATGGATGCACACCGTCTTCCAAGGCCAATATTTGCGCAAAGGCACCGTCGAATTACAAAAATACCTGATTTCGCAACTTGACAGCCTCCGCGCAGCCGGATGCAACGCCATACTTTTCCAGGTACGCCCCAGTGCCGACGCATTCTACCCCAGCAAATTAGAGCCGTGGAGCCGCTTTCTCACCAAGGGAGGCAAAGCGCCATCGCCGTATTGGGATCCGTTGCAGTTTATGATTGAGCAATGCCACAAGCGCGGCATGGAACTGCACGCATGGCTCAACCCCTACCGCGTCACCACCACCAAGAACGAAAAGCTGGCGCCCTCGCATCTATACCACCGCGAGCCGTGGCGTTTTGTCACCTACAAGGGTGATGACAAGATGTACTTTGACCCCGGACTGCCCGAAAATCGTAAGTTCATCACCGATGTAGTCATGGACATCGTCAATCGCTACGATGTCGATGGTATACACTTCGACGACTACTTCTACCCCTATCCGGCCAAAGGCATCGACTTCCCGGACGATGCTTCGTACGCCAAGTACGGCAAAGGCATGAACCGCGGCGACTGGCGTCGCAAAAATGTGGATTTGCTCATCGAGGAAATTCACGAAGCCATCACTTCGGGGGCTAAGCCCTGGGTGCGCTTCGGCATCAGCCCCTTCGGCATCTGGCGCAACAAGTCCAGCGACCCGCGCGGTAGCGATACCAACGGCCTGCAAAACTACGATGCACTATACGCCGACGTATTGCTGTGGTCCGAAAAAGGATGGATAGACTACCTATTGCCTCAATTGTATTGGGAATTGGAGCATAAACGCGCATCGACACTCGTACTGGCTCAATGGTGGAACGACAACGCCGGGCCACGCCACATGTACTTCGGACAAGATGTACACAACATCATGAAACACAAAGACCTGGCCCCATCCACCGACCCGACGCAATTACATCATAAGGTAGACTTGTCGCGCTCGCTGCCTAACGTCCAAGGCAATTGCTGGTGGCCTGCATACGCCATCACAGCCAACGTAGGCGGCGTTGCCGATTCGCTGGCTCGCGACATTCAGGCCACCGTGGCTCTGCCGCCGACTTATCCGTGGATATGCGCCGATAAGCCCGTGGCTCCGGCCAATCTGCGCCGCGCCACCTCCGGCAGTCCTTGCGCCATCAAATGGGATGTACCGCAGGCTCGCGGCACGGTCATGGATGCCACGCATTTTGTAGTATACCGCTTCCCCAAAGGCACCAAGGGTACTCCCATCGATGACCCCAAATATATCGTCGATGTAGTATACTCGGACACTTATATGGCTGACAAACCGGGCACTTATGTCGTCACGGCCGTCAACCGCACCAACAACGAGTCTTCGCCCTCGCGAGCGCTGACTATCGAATAGTACATTATCGAACACTATGAAACGCATCGCCATTGTCGTACCGGCCTACAATGCCGCTCCCTGGCTTGCCGAATGCCTTGACAGCATCCTCGCGCAGTCTTTCGACGACTGGCAGGCGATAATTGTTGATGACGGTTCCACAGACGCAACAGCCGACATAGCAGCCGAATACGCCCGCCGAGACGAGCGTTTCCGGCTGCTGTCGCGCCTTAACGGCGGGCCGTCGGCGGCGCGTAATACCGCCCTCGATGCCGTCACCACCGAATACGTCACCTTCGTCGATGCGGACGATACACTGCACCCCGAGGCACTGCAACGGCTTATGGAACTCGCCGACCGACATCCGGACATCCCGGCCGTGGCATGCTGGTACACCGCACACCACTTTGACACGTCCAAATCGCTGCCCGAAGCACGGCCACGAATACTATCGGCTCATGATGCAATCATTGCCACCCTGCGCCGACGCCCTTACCACGAACCGATGTCTTGCGCCAAGGCTTTCCGCACCAACCTTTTTGACGGCCTGCGCTACACCGAAGGCCGCCGCTACGAGGACCTGGATATATTCTATAAATTGTACCAACGCGCCGGAGCTATCGTCCACGACACGACGCCAATATACTTTTACAGACAGCACGCAGCCAGTTTTGTCCATCGCTGGGACGACCACCGAGCCGATGTCCTCGACGTCACGGACGACATCGTGACTTGGGCCAAAGGCTTGGGCGATGCAAAGCTTGTAAACGCAGCTATGGACAGACGGCTATCGGCACGTTTCAACATCTTGGTCACCGCCGCACGCACGTTACGAGCCGTACAGCACAACGCGTCGTCGGCCACAGCCGTCACGGAGCGAACAGCACCGGGCTGCAGCATCGCGGCATTGCAGAGCACCCTGGCGCGTTGCCGCAAGGATATCGGCGCCGACCGATGGCGTGCACTCACGGACAGACACACGCGCCTGCGCAACCGCCTCGCCCTACTCGTCCCCACAGGCATCCTTTGCCGCCTCTGACAACGCGGCACATTCGGATCTGAGCACAATCCTCAGCTCCACGGCTCGAAAAAAAACGGTTCGAGCCTTGGCTATCCGCTTTTATTTCGGTACTTTTGCAACATCATACTTACTGCAAACGCGACACACCTGCCTTGACTATGACCGGGTTGCGCACTCACAGCTGGCCGGGCTTGATTGTCTGCCGCGTCTGTGCATTCACACTTCTACAACACTACATACTTTATGTATTTATTCAATTGTACGCATCTTTCACGGGCAAAAGCCCTATTGACTTTGACGTTTGTAGTCCTCGCGGCCGCCATATCGTATGCGGCCGAGCCTTCGGGGACACTGCCACTGCTATATATCAACACCGAAAACGGCGCAGCTATAACCTCAAAGGAGGATTACGTGAACGCCTCGTTGTACCTCGATGCCAACGGCGTGAGCGGCGTAGAGCCGGTCGGCAGCGCCGATGCACCGGTATCGCTGAAAATAAAAGGCCGCGGCAATTACACTTGGACCGGATTCGACAAGAAACCTTACCGTCTGAAATTTGACAAGAAGGTATCCATTCTTGGAATGAAAAAAAACAAGCATTTCGGTCTGCTGGCACACGCTGATGACAACCTCGGCTTTTTGCGCAACGCCGTGGGTTTCGAACTCAGCCGTAAACTTGGGCTGGCGTGGACTCCGACGGCCGAGCCGGTTGAAGTTCTACTCAACGGCGAATACATCGGTCTGTATTTCCTCACCGAGCTGATACGCGTCGACCCGGACCGAGTGGACATCGTCGAACAAGCGGACAACGCCACCGATGCCGAAGCTGTCACCGGAGGATGGCTCGTTGAAATAGACAATTATGATGCCGATCCGCACGTCGAAATCACAGAGGGCAACGGCGAAAGAATAATCTTCACCTACAAGACCCCCGAGATTCTGTCTTCGGTCCAAGGCTCTTACTTGACTTCTCAGATGACGGCCATAAATGCTGCAATATACACATCGGACAAATCCTCGACCGAATGGGAAAAATACGTGGACATCGATGCACTTGCACGCTACTACGTTGTTCAGGAAATCCTGGACGACTGCGAGTCGTTCCACGGCAGTTGCTATATGCACAAGCAATTGGGCAACGATACCAAATGGGTATTCGGCCCGGTATGGGACTTCGGCAACGCATACCAACGAGGCACTTCGCAGTTTATCTGGAACAGACCGACATTCAACCAAACATGGATTGGCGAAATCTACAAATTCCCGCGTTTCCAAGCCAAGGTCAAAGAAGTATGGCGCGAGTTTTGCGCCAAGCATTACGCCGATACCAAACGCTATATCGGCACATTTGCCAATAAGATCTCGGCTGCGGCATCGGCCGACGCCGCACGATGGCCGAACTACGGCAACAGCAACGAACAGGCTGCGGCAAATTCGTTCCTCTCCAAATTTGTATCCAAGTCCAAATGGCTCGGACAACAATGGGAATACGAACCGCCGCGTGATTGGTCCGACTATACGGTGTATCTGCGCGGCAATCTCAACGGCTGGGGCTTGTCCAACCCGATGACTTACAACCCGGACGGGACTTTTTCTATCGAAAGCATCGACCTTCACGAACAATTCAAACTTGCCACCGAAGACTGGAAAACCATTGACCTCGGCTCCAACGGCGAAGCCGTCATCCCCAACACCCCTTACGTGCTCAAAGATAAGGGCGCAAATATGACACTCAAGGACAATGCATCCATATCCAACGCCAAAATCGTACTGAATCCAAGCACCAAAACTATGACCGTAATAGACCCCGCTGCAGTGAACGACATCCAAGTCGACGGCTCGCAATGGTCCATCGTCGAACATACAATACACGCCGACAATTATATCAACGTCTATACCGCCACCGGCGCACCCGTAGCCTCGGGCAGCGGGGACATCCGTCTGCCCGCCCCCGGTTTTTACATCATCTCCAACGGCCTAACGGCGACGAAAGTCATCGTCCGCTAAGCCTGCGCGATGCCAGCTCGACATAAAACAAGCTTCAAGACAAGCCATTACAAAGCCAGCCGGGCACAAGTTCCACAGAAGATATACGACGTTATACCGAGCAAGCCGTCTCAACGGTGTGTCATAATGCTGATTATTTGTAGGGACGCAATATTTTGCGTCCGCAGCGATTGTGGGTAATACAGAAAATCATCAAATTACCATCCTACTGCGTGGGCGCAATGTATTACACCCCTACAGATTCTGCCATTTTGTCACATCCTCCGCCATACCTTCGACAGTCATCTGTTTTCACTCCTTTCCCCAACTTTTTTTCAAAAACATTTTGTGCTCTAAAAAAAAAAAAGCGTACATTTGCCGACGGATAGAAATGCCATGCAATCTTCCGACTCATAACCGATTACCCACCACGACAACCCACTATGCCGCACCGTAAAAAATATTCAAGTACAAATAAAAGCGCCGGATCCAGATTCAAGTTCGTCTTTGCGGCTGCTACGGTGTGCTTAGTGGCTGTCACTCCGTGTTTTGCGCAGCACAACCGGGTGACGGTGACGACGTACGGGGATGCGGCAGGCACGGCGGCTCGGGCCGAGAGGCTCGAAACTATAATGGAGTGCACGCCCACGGAGGGGCATACCGCCGTATGGAATTACGCTTACGACCTTGCAGGGCGGCAGACTTCCGTATCTTTGGCCGTGGACGGCGGAAGCGCCAGCACGGTCGCGACATACACTTATGATGGTGTCGGACGCCTTGCCTCAAAGTCCTTCGGCACAGTGGGTAATGGCACCTCGGAGGAATACGTCTATGACGCGCGTTCCAATGTCACGGGTGTGTCGGGCAGCGGCTTTGCACAGACGGCGTACTTCGGCACAAATCCCGTGGAGGGCGGTGCATCTCGCTACTTGTCGCCATGTGCTGCCTCCGAGCGGCAGTACGGTGCTGAGGGCGAGGGAGTGTCGCAGACAATGTGGACATATAGGTATGACGGCTTCGGACGTCTTGCCGAGGCTTCGGCCACGGACGCCGTGTCTGCCCCGGACCGCGCCTTGGGCGAGGTCTTCGAGTACGACCGCAACTCCAATATTCTGTCGCTGGAGCGCGTCTACGCGGGCGAGCCGGTGCAGGACGCCGCGATGTCGTATATCGGCAATCGCCTTACGGGGGTCAACGATGCCTCTATGCCGTACAACAAGGATATTGTACCGTCCTTTGCTGCCGGAACTTACGCGCTTGAGTATGACGGCGACGGACGCTTGGTGACGGACGGCACGCGCGGCATCACTGCCATAAAATATACAACGGACGGCATGGGACTGCCAACACGCATCGACCTCGGCGCAGATAACCGCGTACTCTCCTCCTACCTGCCGGACGGCACTCTTATTGCACGCGATTTCCGCTCGGTGCGCACGCGCACGACCGTGCGCGTCAACTACAAGGGCGACACCATAGTACGCACCATACGCGAGCCGGTGATAGACCGCACGCTCTACCGCGGCGACTGGGAAATAAGCGGCAGCGTCTGGCGTCTCAATACCCCCGAAGGCATTGCCACGGTCGTCAAGAATACGTCAACATCGGACGCACAAGGCGGCGCAAGCGCCGGGCGGACGTTCACGCACCTGTGGTACGTGCGCGACCGCTTGGGCAGTGTGCGTACGGTCTTGGACGACGAGGGTGCGATACGGCAGTGCACAATGTTTTATCCATCGGGGTTGCCCGTACAACTCTTCGGGACGGAGCGCGTGACCGACCGCGCCCATATCGGCAACCGTTGGAGCAACTTTGCCGGACTGGGCTGGCACGATAATATCGCCCGTTGGCACGACGCCATCCTCGGCCGCTTCACCACCCCCGACCCCAAGTCCGCCGACTACCCCTCCTTCTCTCCCTACACCCACTGCGCCGCCAACCCCCTCCGCTTCACCGACCCCACAGGAATGGATATCTACATAGTCGATCGTTGGGGAAATGTCAACGACTCTGTCCAAACAGATTATGCAGATGTAATAAAGGTGGAGGGTAAAGACGAACTTGTCAACTTTGAATATGGAACTATCGAAAGTCTTAAAACATTGAATTGGATTTCTAACGGCCCGTGGGATGTATTAAGTATTCGTGGTGACCAAAATGGCACAAGAGCATTTGAGTATCTTGCAAAGAATACAGAAGTCGAATGGACACAACTGATGCTTGGACAGGAAGGCGACCAGGGGCTGAACATTCTTTCCACCTCACATAGCAAGACAGAAGACCGGTCCGGGCCGAATCTGGTCTTTCTACAGTATCAACATGGCTACACCGTACGTCAAGACATACACAGTCATCCCAATAATAGTCAACCATCGGGCATCGGTGATGACGGTATAGTGAGAAATGAGAATGATATAGCACATGCTCTATCACACTGGAATTTATCTCTTTTGATGAAAAAACGTATTAAGCACAAGGTTTATAAGCCGGGATTAAACGTGTATGAAGAGTATTACCCGTACTTCTTTTATAGGAATAAGCCCGGATATATTGTTAAATGATATGAAGTATTGTATTTTAGTTTTCTTATGTTGTATCATAACAGGCCTTTGCAGCTATTCCAGCGGCAAAGTGTCATCATCTGAAACGAGCAACGCGCATACAAACAAAAGCAAGAAACAATCAAAAAATAAATGGTTGTCAAATCCGGCAATACCCAAGATGGCCGAGAGAATCGAGAAGAAAGTGCATGCGTCATATAAGCTTCAACCGATGTCTCCGAAAAATCAATACATTCGTAATATTTTTATGAAAGACGCAAAAGAGTGCAGTCGTTTGTATTATGGCTGGAGTACTCCCTATATGATAGCGGCGAGTCGCACGTCCAAAAGTATTGCATTTGTCATTGTCAAAGAGGTCACTAAGATGCCATACCATTTTGTGGGATATTACAGCTTGGGCGAGTGTATCTATCTTATTGATAAATCAATGCAGCCACTAATGACTTCACCTGAAGGAGAGAAAAGAGCACTCGAATTTGATTATATAATATATTATTACACTGAAGGCGCTGTTCCTATAGATGATTCCGGTTGGCCCTGTTACTATAGTATAGATAAAGACAGCATTTAATCAGAAAATATTGAGTCAATGAGTGACAGCATATTGAAGTTTCAGAATAGCACATCTTCGCTCGGGCCGGACAATATGGTGCTCTCCTCCTACCTGGCGGATGGGACTCTAACCAAACGCGATTTCCGCTCGGTGCGCACGCGCACGACCGTGCGCGTCAACTCCAAGGGCGACACCATAGTACGCACCATTCGCGAGCCGGTGATAGACCGCACGCTCTACCGCGGCGACTGGGAAATAAGCGGCAGCGTCTGGCGTCTCAATACCCCCGAAGGCATTGCCACGGTCGTCAAGAATACGTCAACATCGGACGCACAAGGCGGCGCAAGCGCCGGGCGGACGTTCACGCACCTGTGGTACGTGCGCGACCGCTTGGGCAGTGTGCGTACGGTCTTGGACGACGAGGGTGCGATACGGCAGTGCACAATGTTTTATCCATCGGGGTTGCCCGTACAACTCTTCGGGACGGAGCGCGTGACCGACCGCGCCCATATCGGCAACCGTTGGAGCAACTTTGCCGGACTGGGCTGGCACGATAATATCGCCCGTTGGCACGACGCCATCCTCGGCCGCTTCACCACCCCCGACCCCAAGTCCGCCGACTACCCCTCCTTCTCCCCCTACACCCACTGCGCCGCCAACCCCCTCCGCTTCACCGACCCAACAGGCATGGATATTCATCGCTATGATGAAGCGGGAAACTATATTGAGACAATCACTAACTCCGAAGGAGTTGATACTGTTCAAATAGGCCATTACGCAGACGGCGAGTTTATAGCTAAAAAGTCAGAAACGCTATCTGCAAATGGGGCGTTTAAACGATTCTTTGATACAACTGATGGAGAAAACGCCCTATCCTATATCACAATCCGAGGTGATGAAAATGCATATAAAATCTTCAAATTATTTGCTGACGTTACTGGCGTAGAGTGGACTTTGGTTCAAACCGGAATCAGTGGCGATAAAGGATTAAACTTTATATGTACGTCCTTGGAAGAAGATACGAATTCAGCAACGCCTAACTTGTATAACAAAATGCTATTATTTGGTTACACATTACGAAGTCAAATCCATAATCATCCGCAAGGGACTGAATTGCCGTCCGGCATTCCGGGGAGAACTATGCCAAAAACAGGAGGAGGAGACATAAAGGTGGCACAACAAATAACCGAATATTCCGGACAAACGCCATCATTCTATATTTACATAAAAGGCAAAGGCTTAATCCGATACACGCCCTACTATCCTTATCTTTGATTTATGCTATGCGAACACTTATATTTCTTTTAGGTATTGCACTTTGCGGCACAGTTGTATATGCCAAAGTGACTAAACTGACAAAGACGGAGAAAACAACTAACTTTGTCGGCAAATACTCATGCTGGACTGCATACCATTCAGACGAGTTGCGCAAGGTCGAATTTGACGACAGCTTATTGCTTCAAGCTATATCTTCCGAAGTAATCGCCGTAATGAAGGCAAATGATAGAAAGCATAAAGCCGACATCAAGAATGTTTTTGTCATTGATTATAACGGCACAGATTCGATACTTATTGTTGATAACTTGGGCTATAGTCTTGGTAGTGATGCCAATACAATCGATTTTGCAGGATATATTGACCTGGGCTACTACCGAATTGTACTATCAAATGGTATATGCAACCGGTTTTGCCATCAATACTCCGATGAGGCCATTTCCCTAAAGCACACGTGGCGCTGGGACGACAATCCATTGACTGCATACGACCCTTTATATTGGTGGATTATTAAGGTTAATCAGAATTGCTATAAGGTTGAAGGCCCAACAATTGAGTCAAAAGACTATATACGTTACATATATAGACACTAATAGTGAGTAAGTCGCGACTGAATATGATTAACATGAATAGAATAATTTTGGCGTTTGCGACACTTTTAGTGTGCATAGCGTTCAGCAATGAATGCGAGGGCAAGTCATTCCACTTACACCCGGTTGACTCGACAGCATATTCGGTCAAGGTCGCCTTGGACAGCATTGTCATTCCAGGCAGCAAAAAGAGGAGACTCGTAGTTACGCGAAAGATAGCGCCCGGAGTGACACCTGAATTTCATTACGAGCCGGACACTACAGGTCTCGTGTACGTATTCCGTCGCAATGCCGGTGAAATTGTGTTTGAGTCTCGTCCCGGCTTAGTGCTGAGAGAAATAGATAGTCCATACGCGGTATTGTGCATGCAATATGGTAAAATTGTGTTTGACAAAACGCTCAAGGACTGGTTGCAGGTGTCGCCGAATACTGTATCGGTAGAAATGAGTATAGGTGACTGTGAGGTAAATGATGGAAGCATTTGCAGGATAAAACACGGTCATCCGCTGCCTGACGATTTTTGGTCGAAACGTTTCTTGATAAAAAAATGGCATGATTTTAGGAAATGAACGCATCCGATGATTAGGACAAAAAGAGATAATCTGCCAGAGTACACGCGCATTCGAAATAAGTGGGTATACATGCAGAAAATTAGACGAAAGAGATGAGCGCGAATCTACTCATAGTCATATTTTTAGCAGTCTGTATGGGCTTTAGCTCTTGCGGACAAAGTCCGACAGCATCAGACTCCGTAAAAGAGACTGAAAACAACGCTGACACAGAGGCCATATCCCCGGACGATATGGCTGTCGACCTTGCGATTTACGATGTCCGCTATCAAATGCCCGATAGTATGGTTGTCCACAAAACATCCGAAATCTTATCAGACAAGGGAGACCGGACCCTGTCCATACAGGATTTCGCCATCCTGTACAATTATTATGTATTTGTACGCGTCTACAATAATGAAGGCACAAAAGAACAAACCAAGGGTGCTTTCCTAAATAAGTATTTTAGTAGTAACCGATTCTATCATAGTTTTATAAAATACGTTCAAACCTTACACGAGCAAAGTAGAACATTGTTATATCAGAGTATCGGCGCCGTCCTATTAAATAAACGACATACAAGCATTTGCGGCAAAGGGAACGACCTACAACCATCAGAGCAAGATACTACACCGGTATATAAAGAGCTAAAATCCATCCTTTATAACATCTCTGATAGCATGATTATCCGCAAAACCGCCAGCATCTTATTAGACAATGAGATTCATCATCTGTCCACATCAGAATTCGCCACGATATACGCCTACTATCTGATAGGCGGCATTGACGAAGCGGCAAGCGAAGCTATTAGCGACTATGTTTGTGATAAGATTCATGGCGACTTAAGCTTTACCACGAGTTTTATAGAACACGCTCAAGCACTCAAAAAGAAGAATAAAGATGAACTTTATCGGAATATAATAACCGATTTGGCTTTTAGCCGGTATGCGAACAGTACTATAGGCGAGTACGCAGACAATCTAAGATCACCGGAAATAATAAAGGCTTTCCTGAAAACAGTCTCTATTCCTTTGTATTCCGAGCTTGTTCTACCAGAATACAAACAACTATTAACCTCGATAAGCGCTACTATTTCTGCGGATTGGCCGTCCACAACCATAAATAAACCATAAAAGATGAAACGTATAATCACTTTGATATTTGCGGCACTGAGCGTATGCTTCGGCCGGGCACAAACAGCGGATGTGGCATCCGAGACATTCCACGCCGATACAATAGCTGTCAAGGGGCACGGTCTTGTAATTTTTGACAAGATACCGGATTCGATGGTTATAGCCATCAACTCCGCCAAGAATTGCCAAGACATCACCGTGTATAATCCCCGAAATCCGGATGTACGCATCGATATGACCTTCAGGCCATCGGCATATTTAGACTTCTCTAAATTCAACGGCTCGATACATGATGTAAACAAGATAGTGAACGGAGCAAGCACTCTAATCGAAGTGTTCAGCGGAAAATATAATGCCTGTCTACACTACTTTTTACAATCGCCTCTGTATGTCACTGCTGTCGCAAAAGGCATACCATTGTCCAAGGCCGAATTGATTAGAGACATTATGCTTAATATTCGGATGTGTCCCGATAAGTCTAATTATAAAAACCGACTTACTAAAGGACGCGTAGAAATACGGCAACATAAGGTAGAGCCATTAATTCTGAAATAGACAGAGCAAATATTCAGCAACCAAATAACCGACATGCCATGACACAGCATATCAAGACAATCATTTTGGCATTACTCCCTATCATCTGTCCGGTATTTTCGACAGATGCATCTGCGGTATGCTATAGCGACACTGTAGCGGTTTGGAACCGGCTCATTATCTTCGACAAAATTCCGGAGGAGATGAATATTGGCATTACTCCGCACAAAGCAGCCCCATTAGGCATTTGTGTCTACGATCCCGTAAATGCCAACGTAAAAATCATTATGATATTCTTCTCGGAGACGACCGCCATATTGGAATTTTCTCCCGACCTCAAAGGCAATATCACGGACGTGAACAAAATCGAGCGAGGGGATTTCAAACTCATCGAATTATCCGGAAACGGATACTGGAGCGCCCTACTTAAAAGCAAAGATGGGTTTATCAGGGCCATAGCTTCAAGCATACCCATCGAGAAGTCTGACCAAATCCGGGAAATCATGATGAATATCCGAGTCGAAAAAGATACTATCGGATACAAAAATACTATCGGTGGCCATAAGACCAAGTTCAAGGTCGAGATTATGAAATAAGCCGATTCAAGCTGCTTCAGTATTGACGTAAACATCTAAGCGACATATCTACTGAAAGCGGGCACAGACAAAGCCAATATTACGATAACAATAAGAAGTGACCATGCGGAATATCAAGTATATAGTAATTACGGCTGTTGCCGGACTGATTGCGGTTTCGGCCGGCTATGGGCAGAAGTTGCCGAATACGCCGCCGAAATGTCCACAAAAGGCAGGCAGCGACATCGAATATGTCTACTACAATACAAAAACAGTGGACGGTAAATGCCTCACATCGGCCAAGGTACAGCGAACCGACACATTGACCGAATTGCAATTAGCCGACCCATTGATGCGTAAAACACTTGATACGGACATATATATGCGCATCGAGCGGCTACGCAAGTCCAAGTATCTCAAGGAGCCCGACACACTATTTTTCTTGATACCAATATCGGCAGACCTTACGCACCTGGCAGTATGCGAAGCCGCGTATATGGGCAAAAAGGCTAACGACCTGCATTTCACTGCCTATTGCAAAATAGGCAGATACACGCTGGTCATCGAAGATTCGATAGCCAAGTCGTCGGGTAAGTCTCTGAGTAATACGACCGTGGCAAGGTATTCCTATTCATGGGACGAAATCGGTTTTCCATATACGTCTGACCCGTTGGTGTGGTATATAACCCGAGACTACGACCGTACTGCATGTATCGTATCCGGCCCGCCATTGACAACGACAAGCGGCTGTTACAGCGCGGTCTATTAACATCAGCTAAGAGTAATATTTACAAGACATTAACGCAAACACAAAGATGAAAAACAATACAATCATTGCAGCGGCCATACTGGCACTTGCAGTCCTAACGACCGAAACATCGGTTGCAACCACACCGAAATCCGACATCATAAGCGTTGACACGACTTCTATCGTCATAAATGGCACAAAATACGAGACTGTGACAATGGAACGCACCGACCGATTGGAGCAGCTTCAATTGGAAGATTCGTTGATGTTCAGAGTATTGCACAAAGACACATATCCCGCCCTCGAATTGCTGAAATGGCGGCGTCAAATCACGGATGCAGACACATTATACTTTGTAGTGCCACGTGCCGAGGGCGATACGCACATAGATATTTGCCGTAATGACGGCCTCGGAAAACGAGCCGACGAAATGACATTTTCGGGCTACTACAAAGTCGGTGGATACACCTTTGTGTTTGAGAAATCGCTGTGCAGTAAGTTCGGACGCCTATGTGCACCCGAAATCACAGTAACGTATAGGTACACACGTACGGACCTGCCAAAGCAGATACACGACCCGTTGGTATGGCACCTCACACGGTCTTACATAGGGGATGCGTATATGATAATCGGCGCTCCCACAACGATGCGCGGCGAGCCGGTACGAGCCATCGACTGAGACATGTGTTCGTAAACGAAGGAGATTAGCACTAAAGACACAGACATATATGACTTGCATCAAACATATAATCACCATATTGACCGCGGCTATTGCCCCGGCAACGGCTCTTGCCGGCGTGCCGCTCGAAACGCCGCGAAATCCGGGCGTTCACGGCGCATACAACTATAAGGTTATAGACACCGTAAACGGGACGGCGCACGAAGAAGCCGAAGTATTACGCGTGGAGAACATAAAACCCGTCGAATTGTCAGACACACTGATACGCAATGTATTACGCGACGACATACGGCCAAGTCTCGACCTTTTGCACGCCGGGCAATGGCTTGAAAATAAGACTCTGACCTTTTACGTGTATCCCCTCGAAGGCGACCATACGCACACAGTGGTGTGCGAAGCCGCGTATATGGACAAATCGGCCAACCAAATCGTATTCGGTGGTAGCGTCACTTTCGGTCGGTACAAATTTGTACTCGAGGACTCGCTATGCCGTGATTTCGGAGCCGTGGCATCGCCGGGGGTCAAAGCCGAACGTACCCGAATAATATATGGCTGGGGCGCAACGGATGCACATTCGCTGATGTATCAGCCCATAGTATGGTATCTGACACGCGACCTTGACGGCTGTGCATATATGGTTTCCGGTCCGCCGCGAACCAAAGGAGGCGGCACGCTGCGCGTGGTGTATTGAGCCCCGTCTCGAAAACCGATCGAAACGCCAAGGCAACGGATAAATATGGCATACAACCTTCGGCCCTCTGCGCCATACTCCACCTCAAAAAAGAAGGCGTATAGGTCAAAAAAAAATCCGGCCATAAAGAAAGCATGATTTGCCCGGGAAGCGGCGGAACAAGCTTTTTTGACGGGGTTTAACGTATTTTGCTTTGCTGTTTGAGCCAAATGCGCTAACTTTGCGTGATAAGTCGCGACCACAATAAGCGCGCCCACACAATATCACATATCTTAACGCATAAAAAGTTTTGAAAGCCAAATATTTACTCGTCAGCGCGGCCGTGGCTGCCGTAGCCGCCATCACCGTGGCCCAGAACAACATTGCCGAAGAAGTGGCATGGACCATCGGCGATGACCCCATATACAAGTCCGAAATCGAGCAGACATATCGCGATATGCAGCAGGACCACGAGGCTATCAACGGTGACCCGTACTGCGTCATTCCCGAGATGATGGCCATCCAGCGTCTGTACTTGCACCAGGCCGACATCGACACCGTTGTCGTGCAAGACTCGCAAGTCCAAATGCAAGTAGACCAGCAGATCAACTTCCTGATCAACAACCTGGGCTCGCGCGAAAAAGTCGAGCAGTATTTCCGCAAGACCATTCCCGAGATACGCGAATACTACGCCAACAGCATCCGCGACCGCCAGCGCGTACACATGGTGCAGCAAAACCTCACCAAAGACGTCAAGGCCACGCCCAACGAGGTGCGCAAATACTTTGACAGTCTGCCCAAAGACTCGATACCCTACGTCCCCGGGCAAGTCGAAGTACAGATCATCACCATCAACCCCGTGATTCCGCGCCAGGAAATAGACGATGTCAAAGCACGTCTGCGCGATATGGCCGACCGCGTCAATCGCGGCGAAGCCGACTTCTCGACACTCGCCATCCTCTACAGCGAGGCCCCCGAAGGTGTACGCGGCGGCGAACTCGGATTTTTGGGCCGCGGCCAGTTGGTACCCGAATACGCAGCCGTAGCCTTCAACCTCAACGACCCCAAGAAAGTCTCCAAGATTGTCGAAACCGAATTCGGATTTCATATCATCCAGCTTATCGAAAAACGAGGCGACCGCATCAATACGCGCCACATCCTGCTGCGCCCCAAGGTATCCGATAAGGACCTTCAGGACGCCATCACGCGCCTCGACAGCCTCCGCAGCGATATCGTGGACAAAGGCCGCGTATCCTTTGAAGATGCCGCAAGGCTTGTATCGCAGGACAAAGACACCCGCAACAGCAATGGCGTTATGGTCAACCAAAACACCGGCACCACACGCTTCCAAATGTCCGAACTGCCCCAGGAAGTGGCACGCGAAGTCGCCAACCTCAAGCCCGGCGAAGTGTCCAAGCCTTTCATTATGAAGCAACCCAAACGCGACCGCGACATCGTAGCCATCGTCCGACTGACCAATCGCATTGACGCCCATTCGGCCAACCTCAGCGACGACTACCAGCAAATCAAGAATATGTACGAGGCCGCCAAGAAACAGCAGATACTCGACCAATGGCTCGAGCGCAAAATCAGCGAAACATACGTCCGCATCGAAGACGGATGGCGCGGATGCGACTTCCAGCACAAAGGATGGATAAAGGTACGCAAAGGCCAAGCCAACGACGGCGAAGGTAGCGACCGATAACCGCAACGCCCGACCGTCTCCAAACCGCACACAGCACACCACACTCTACCCGACAGTGACCTCGCTGCAACGCCGAACAATCACCATTTGCCTTGCCGTGGCAGCCCTGCTGCCTCCGGCATGGGACGCCCTGCTGTACGCCGCCAAGACCAAGACGGCCAAAGGCCCCACCCCGGCCGAGCTGGTGCCGCGACACAAAGGCCCCATTCGCCCGTCCATACCCAAGGCCAACCGCGCTGCCGCAGGACGCATATTCCTTGAGCACGCCGATGTGCTGCACAAACAAGACCGCGACTCGTTCATGGTCCTCTCAGGTACGGTACACTTCTCCAAAGGCGCTATGCAAATGTACTGCGACAGCGCCCATTACTACCCCACGTCCGAGAGTATGGACGCCTTCGGCAACGTACGTATGCAGCAAGGCGACACCCTATTCATCTACGCCGACGAACTCAACTACGACGGATTACGCGAAATCGCCTACCTCTATGCCGACGAAGGCAAGGATGTGCGTATGATCAACCGCAACGTACGCCTCAATACGCCCGAATTCACCTATGACATGGTGGACGAACGCGGATACTACACCAACGGCGGCACCCTCACCGACCCGCAAAATCGACTTGTATCCATCGAAGGCGAATACCTGCCCGCCACCAAAGAGGCCAATTTCTACTCCGATGTGCATCTGCACCGCATCGACGGGCGCGACACCCTCGACATATACTCGGATACAATGTACTATGACACACGTACGCGTATCGCCGAGTTCTACTCGCCCACCGAAATTATCAGTGGACGCGGCACCATACACACCACCGAAGGCGTATACGACACGCGCAACAATCAGGCGCAACTATTCAAGCATTCGACCGTACACACCGACAGCACTTCTACGCTCACCGGCGACACGATACTCTATGACCGCGACCGCGGCTACGGCGAAGCCTTTGGCAACGTCGACATCACCGACTCGGCTCGTCAGACAACCCTACGCGGCGCCTACGGTTATTACAATCGACTTGTAGACAGCGCATTTGTCACCGGGCGCGCCCTGGCTATGGAATACTCGCGCGGCGATACGCTGTATATGCACGGACGCTACATCAAAAGCATACTCGACATAGACACCATACGCACCACAGTCACGGACACCATTGCCCCACCGGCAGGGTCGCCGGACACGGTACAGCCGCAAATAATCAAGCGCGAAATTGTCTCCACAGATTCGACACATGTCTTCACCGCTTGGCCTCGCGTACGCTTCTATCGCTCAGATATGCAAGGATTGTGCGATTCGATGATATTTGTGCAACGCGACAGCACCCTGCACCTGCATCACCACCCCGTAGTGTGGAGCGACGACCGACAGATCTTCGGCAACCGCATCATTCTATACCTCAACGACAGCACCATAGACCGTGCCCTGCTGCCCGATTTTGCCTTCACCGCCCAGCATATCGAGGACGACTACTACAACCAGCTGACAGGCAAAGTTATGGAAGCATGGTTCAACGGCGGCGAATTGTCACGGCTCGATGTCTCCAACTCCGTAGAAGCCATATTCTACCCCGAAGAAAACGATTCGACCATCAATAAAATGGTCAATTTGCAGACAGCAAACATGCGTGGATGGTTCGAAAAACGCGCCCTCATACGCATGAAAACATGGCCCGAAAGCAACGGCCGCGTCACCCCGCTCTACCTGGCCAAACGTTCAGACCTGCTATTATCTAAATTTCAGTGGTACGGCACCCTGCGGCCGCGCGATTCCCAAGACATTTTCAATGTCACCGAAGAGATGGACGCCCTGATGGAAAATACGCCCATCCCCGACATCCCCATCCCTTCCGCACCCGATATGCGCGACCCGGCACTCCCCGACCCAACCAAAACAGATACTGAGTGAATCGTGCTCACGATCACACTTATCTCCGTATAGTTTATCTCTTCAACACATTAATACACATCCATCTAAACACATCCATTTCAAAATGCGCAAAATACTTATTGTCATATGTTTATCTAGTCTTGCTTTCGCCATCAACTCTTGCACAAACAAATCTGGAGACGTCCTATTCGGAGAAAAAATCTACCTTTATAAAGACTTTAAATATTGGTTACTTCATAAAACATCCGATTGCGAAGCAATTGAGAATGGGATAGAGCCAATAGACACATCTGCTTTGTATTGGGAAACCAACTATTACGATAATGGCGTGCCTGTTAAGTTCTGTTCTAAATGCTTTAGTGATGACGAAATTCGATATTACCAAGGACTGAGAAGAAGCCAACAGCGAAGAATACATCAAGAACCTGTATATACGCCAGCTGCTGCTGTAGATACGACAGCCTGGTGAGGATGAGCTTCTGCATAGCCTTTACGTTATCGTATACACACCTCTTGTTGCCGTAGATACGACAGTAGCCTTTGCCGGATAGCAACGACCGCCGATATCGTAATTGAAGGATGGCAATCTCTAAGTTTCTCAAAAACAAGCTTAGAGCGGCAGTGAAGCGAGCCATGATGTAACGGCCTTTCGGGACTCTTCGCGCGAATTTTGCGTCGTCTTACCACGCACGGAAGGCCATTCAATACCGTTGCTCCGACGCATGCCTGCGCCGGCTTGGCGTCAGTACCGCCCAAACCAATCATATGCGTTGTCCCAAGTATTGCGGCTGTGGGCAAAAAAACGTACCTTTGCGGAAGCATTCCGAGACGACGGTACAATGTACTGCATCGCACTCGGCCAAGCACATGTTTTTGCAAGCCAAGACACAATGAACGAACGCATAGTGATTATAGACAACGTTGACCCGGTGATCTTTTACGGCGTCAACAACCAAAATATGCACCTGCTACGCAACCTCTATCCGAAGTTGCGCATCGCGGCACGCGGCTCCGTCATCAAGGCAATAGGCGAAGAGAGCGAAACGGCCGATTTTGAGGAAAAGGTCAAGGCCCTTGCCGAATTTGCCGAGCGCTACAACCGCCTGACCGAAGAGACTATCATCGACACCGTCAAAGGCGAAGCGCCCAAGGAAATAAGCCACGACGATGCCATCATCTTCGGCATCAACGGCAAACCCATACAGGCACGTACGCCCAACCAAAAACGTCTGGTGGACGCCTTTTGCAACAACGACCTCACCTTTGCCATGGGCCCTGCCGGAACCGGCAAGACATACATTGCCATAGCGCTGGCAGTCCGTGCGCTCAAAAACCGCCAAGTACGCAAAATCATACTCTCTCGTCCCGCCGTCGAAGCCGGCGAAAAGCTGGGCTTCCTGCCCGGCGATATGAAGGATAAAATCGACCCGTATCTACAGCCGCTTTACGATGCACTCGAGGATATGATTCCGACAGCCAAGCTCAAGGAATATATGGAGACCAAGGTCATCCAAATAGCGCCGCTGGCCTTTATGCGCGGCCGCACACTCAACGATGCAGTCATCATCCTGGACGAGGCTCAAAACACCACCACGCACCAGATAAAAATGTTTATGACACGTCTGGGTCTTGACGCCAAGATGATTATCACCGGCGACGTCACCCAGATAGACCTGCCGCGCGCCACCGCCTCCGGACTGGTACAGGCTCTGCACATACTCGACGGTGTCAAAGGCGTGGGACGTGTCGAGTTCGACAAGCACGATATCGTGCGTCACCAGCTGGTACAACGCATTGTAGAAGCTTACGAACGCCACGATGCGCAGGAAAAGGCCGAAGCAATGGCGGCCCGTGAAGCGGCACAAACGGCTGACAACAACGCAGACTCCGACTGACATTTCACCACACACCAAAACAATATTCTATTATGGCTTCGGCAAAAACACTGACACACACCGACTTCAACTTTCCCGGACAGACAGCGGCATACCACGGAAAAGTGCGCGATGTCTACACCATCAACAACGACATCATGGTGATGGTAGCCACCGACCGCATCTCAGCCTTTGACGTCATCCTGCCCAAAGGCATACCCTTCAAAGGACAAGTGCTCAACCAGATAGCGGCTTATATGCTTGACGCCACCGCCGATATTGTGCCCAACTGGAAGATAGCCACCCCCGACCCTATGGTCACCGTGGGCTACAAATGCGAGGGCGTACGCGTTGAGATGATTATCCGAGGCTACCTCGCCGGTAGCGCTTGGCGCGAATACCGCGACGGTGCACGTCAACTGTGCGGCGTTCCCCTGCCCGAAGGGTTGCGCGAAAACGACCGCCTGCCCGACGGACCCATCATCACCCCCACCACCAAAGCCGAGGAAGGACATGACCTCAACATCTCCGCCGAAGAAATTGTCCGCCAAGGACTTGTATCGGCCGAGCACTACGCCGACATGGAACGCTACACCCGGGCTTTGTACGAACGCGGCAGCCAAATAGCCGCCGACCACGGACTGATATTGGTGGATACCAAGTACGAATTCGGCATACGCGACGGCAAGGTGGTACTCATCGACGAGATTCATACACCCGACTCGTCACGATACTTCATCGCCGACGGATACGAAAAACGCCTCGCCGCCGGCGAGCCTCAGCGTCAACTGTCCAAGGAGTTTGTACGCCAATGGCTTATCGACAACGGATTTATGGGCCGTCCGGGCGAAACCGTTCCGCCTATGACCGACGGAATATGCCAAGGCATCTCCGAGAGATATATCGAATTGTACACCCGGCTTACGGGCGAAGATTTTGTCAAAGCACAGGACGAGGACATCGCCGAACGCATACAGCGTAATGTCCTGGACTGTCTCGCCCGAATCTGAAACGACACAACTATGGCCAAGCAACAGCACGCCGACGTCGAAGGCATCACCCCCTACGGGCGCAACACCTGCAAGCACGAGCAAGTGCAGCAGATGTTTGACAATATAGCCGCCTCGTACGACCGCCTCAACGCAATGATGACCTTCGGTATGCACCGCCGATGGCTACGTTGTCTCGTGTCCGAAGCGGCAAGTGCCGCACCGGCGCGTGTGCTCGACATAGCCACCGGCACCGGCGATGTGGCTCTTGCATTGGCACACAAAATGCCGCAGGCGCATATCGACGGCATAGACCTGTCGCAAGGGATGCTCGATGTCGCCTCAGCCAAGATAGGCCGCGAAGCCGCGGACATAGCCGAACGCATAACCCTCAAATGCGGCGATGCTTTGGCCCTGCCCTACGATGACGACACCTTTGACGCCGTTACCGTGGCTTACGGCGTACGCAATTTCGACAATCTGGCACGCGGATATGCCGAGATGTACCGCGTGCTACGTCCCGGCGGCAAACTGCTGGTGCTGGAATTGTCGACACCACCCTCACCGATAGTCCGCTTGCCATACAAACTATACGTGCGCTGCGCCATCCCCACCATGGGTCGTCTGGTCAGCAAAGACAGCCACGCCTATCGCTACCTGCCCGAATCGGTTGCCGCCGTCCCGGCACGCGAACACATGTGCCGGCTGATGGCACAAGCCGGAATGGTCGAGACTCGTTGGCGAGGGTTTTTCCTCGGCGTATGCACACTATACACAGCCATCAAACCACAACACTCCAACCTCAATAAAGCGCAATGAGACTGCACCATATAATTTCCTTGCTGCTATGCGCCGCCACCACCACGGCAGCGTATGCCCAAGCAATGTATCGCAACAGCGCACGAGTACCGGCTTCCGAAGCTCATGCCATAGCATCTAACGATAGCGCCGCTATCGCCCGAACAGATACCACCGCGTTTATGCCGGCAGACACTACTGTGTCCATGCGCGCCTTGCCGCGACAGCTGTTCGGACCGATGACTTTTGTGTCCTACGAATACCTTGACTCGGTTGACATGTGGCACAAGGATATTTCAGGCAATCCGGCCTTCCGTTGGTTTGAGGAGGAGGCCGCCACCTATACACGCTCGCGACGCATCGCGCAGACTTTCATGGTCAAGCATCCGCAGTATGTGCCTTACAACATCGCATTCCTGCCCGAACCGCCGCGCAAGTACACCATGAGCGTCGACCCCAAGGACCACACGATACACATCGATGAGGTTACACCCGAATTGCCGGGACACATGGATGTATACGTCCAAAAACGTCACTGGATACGCACCTTTGCATCATCGCTGCAATTCAGCCAGGCTTACGTTTCGCCCAACTGGTATCAGGGCGGCAACAACAACCTGAATACGCTCATCAACGTCCAATATGACGTCAAACTCAACCCCAAGTATCATCCCAATCTGCTGTTTGAATCGACATTGCGCTACAAATTGGGCCTGAACAGCGCCCCGGACGACGACCTGCGCAACTACAGCATATCCGAAGACCTGCTCCAATTCAACGCCACGCTCGGTATCAAAGCCGCACGCCGATGGTACTACTCGCTGACGGCTCAATTCAAGACTCAGATTTTCAAATCATACGTCACCAATACCTACAACCTGAAAGCGGCCTTCCTCAGCCCGGCGGATCTCACGGCCGGTCTCGGTATGACCTACAATTATACCAATAAGCGCAAGACTTTCAACTTCGATGTATCTATAGCTCCACTGTCTTACAACCTTAAGGTATGCACCGATGGGTCCATAGATCATACCAAGTTCGGATTGGATGCCGACAAAGATACCAAGATGAGTTTCGGTTCGTCCTCGGAATTGAAACTGGCATGGAAAATCTGTTCGAATATCACCTTCACCTCGCGTATATTTGCCTTCACGGACTACGACACATTCTATGCCGACTGGGAAAACACCCTGGGTATGGACATCAACCGTTATCTTTCGACACAGATATACGTCCATGCGCGTTACGACACCAATACCCAGCGCTCGGACGACCACCCGGATTGGCACAAGCTACAAGTCAAAGAAATCCTCTCTTTCGGCCTTGCATACAAATTCAGCAGCATATAACCGTCACATCGCCACTCTGTCGGGTCTGCGTCTTGTGTCTATATTTGCCATACTCATCTGCGTATGGGCACAGCCTCTCGCGGCCTCGGTATTCGACCACGACCCGTTGGCACGCTATGCCGTCGAACAAAGCCGACACCTATGGCACGGTCGCCAATCCCTCGCGCCGATTGAAGGCGTATGGATGACATCAGCCGGCGCGTATATCGCTATACGAGCCAACGGCATCAACTCCTACGAGATGACCGTCATTCATACTCCGGACCTATCCATAGCCCCCGGCACGGTGATGGGCTCGGCTCATATATCGGGCAAGATGGGTATGTACGATGCCTCGATATTTCGCAATTTTACCGCCGACGGCAAAGGTCATCGCCCCCAACGGTTAGCCATCACCGTGGACATCTCGACCGGTATGATGCGCTTCGACCCCTATAAGCAAGGATGGCGCGTCAATCTCCGTCGACTCATACCATACCTGTTCCGCTTCTCGGTTCAGCGCGAAGACACTCGTCCCGACGGATTGGAAGGCGCTATGCGCATCTACCCTACACCGCCGCCAACCCAGCAAAATCCCATAGAGCTATGATTCGAATCCGTTCACGGCTCATAGCCCCGGCCATTATCTGTCTGTTGGCACTGACTTGCGCTCTGCCCGGCACCGCACGGCGTCAACGCACCACACGCCACGGGCTGACCGAGCGTGTCCAATATACATACCAGGCAAGCGACACTATGACCACAAATCCGGACTCGCTCATCACATTCAGCGGATACGACAAGACCCTGCGGTCGCACAAAGAGACGATTTTGGCTTTCAACGGCAGTACGGATACCGTCACAGCACTCACCATTATGATTACTTACATGGACATGCAAGGTCATCAACTGCATGTAAGGCGCGTCACGCTGCGACAACCTCTGCCTCCGGGCGAGCGACGCATGTTCACCTTCGCATCCTGGGACAAGCAAAATTCATATTACTTCCACCGCACCGAACCGGGACGACTACGCTATCAGTCGGTCACACCTTATCGCGTCAAAGTCAAAGCTTTGCGTGCATATATTGCCCGCAAGCGCCGTAATACCACCCCGCCGAGTGCTATCAAAGCGGATAGTGCCACGCCAAAAGATATCACGACAAACTCCGAAAACCAAAGATGAAAACACCGACACAGATACTTGAATCCGCCCTCGCTGCCGGTACAGCCAAAGCCGCGCTGTCGTGGCAGCGCACTCTTGCTTTAGCCATACTTGCAGGCGCGTTTATCGCACTGGGCGGGTTGCTGAGCCTTATCGCCGGTGCCGCAACCGAGACACCGGCAGCCAAACGACTGCTCAGCGGTGCGGTATTCCCCATAGGACTGATACTCATCGTTACGCTCGGGGGCGAATTGTTTACCGGCAACAACGCCGTATTGATACCGCCACTGGCGGCAAAACGCACATCTATGCCGCGCGTTTTGGCCAATTGGGCATTGGTATGGTTGGGCAATTTTGCCGGAGCATTAGCATTTGTAGGGCTCTTTGTCCTCGGAGCCGGAACCTTGGACACCGCTCCTTGGCACGACGCTGCCACCGGATTGGCCGAGGCTAAAGTCTCGATGCCATGGCTCACCGTATTCTGCCGTGCCGTCGGAGCCAATTGGTGCGTATGCTTGGCCGTATGGATGGCTCTCGGAGCCGACACCCTTGGCCAAAAATGTCTGGCGTGCTGGATGCCTGTAGCCGCTTTCGTAGCTTTGGGATGGGAACACTGTATAGCCAATATGTTCTTCATCCCGGCGGGCATGGCCACAGGCGCCGATGTCTCGGTTGTACAGATGCTGTGCGACAACCTCGTACCGGTCACCTTAGGCAACATCGTCGGCGGCGCTTTGCTCGTAGGATGCACATATACCCTACTGTTCAAGCCCAAACGCTGAGCCGCACGCACGTCCCCAAGCTGCAGTGGCAATACGCAATATCTATTGTCCTTCCGAATCGAATATCCGGAATAGAAATCGTTGTATCGGTCGATAAAACAGCCGACGCCGGAATACTCGTGCTATCACGTACAGCAGGACATACACTCCGGCCACGGACAGATAGGCCCAATGAGAGGCCATTACCGTTTCCAGCAATCGGACCACGCCGATGCCGATAAAAACAGCGACCATCAATATCAAGGTCATCGATACGGCAAAACAAGCCATCGCGCCAAGGATATCGCCGGTCCGCATAATGGCTCGTCGGCGTATCTCGGCACAGTGCTGACGCACCGTCAGACGTACGATTCGCGTTCCGATATTCAGTAAGGATTGTATCATTTCATTAAGTATTAAGGGTATATTAACCATCCATAATTGTATTTGTAGCGCAACCTTCCACCTCCTTCGCACAAAGCCGCGGATGCACGGTCACCGATGGCCTATTGTTACAAAGCCCGTGCCGATACATCCGCGCTACTGTGCCCGGGACTGACAGCATTTAGCCGTCAGCTTCCGATAAGCCTTAGTCTTCGTCGTTGTCGGTGGCTTGGTCGCATTCGCAGCACTCCTGCTCGTCACACTTGCACGGACGGCAATGACGACGCATATACTCGCATATCGCGGCTCGTGTCTTTTTGCCGCAGCGGGGTGCAAACAGTAAACCTAAGGCTGCGCCGGCCAATGCGCCTACAGTGGCGGCAACCATTACATCTGAATTTTTCATTTTGTCGTGTGTTTGGTTAAACAATAAAGGTTTATAACTACGCAATCCGTCTGTATTGCGCCTTGTATATATACAACAACCTAAGGCCGGACTTTTGTTCGCCATACAGCACATAAAAAACCAAATCGACAATTTACCACCCTGTTTCCATTGTCCGGACACACAACCGGAATGACGCCATTTACTTAACGGCATCTCTCATGCAAACAATTATAAACCAGACAGATTGATTACTTGCCGCGACGGTAGCGCGCACGTAGCGAAAAAAACAGCAGGACTATGACTGCAACGGTCGCGGCAATTATCCCGAAATATTGCAATGCAGACATCTGTCCGGCAGCATAACGCGGATACCCGACAAATGCCATCGCGGCAAGGTATACCATCAATAATACGGGGACAACTTTGTATTTGGGCGGACGGGCGGACATCTGAGTATGATATTTTGCCTCGTAAATACTATTCGGCAGCAGTATCCGCCATTGAAGGTACATCATTCGACATCACCTCGGCATCCGACTTTACATCCGCAGCGGCCTCCGTATCGGTATGTCCGGCAGCATCTTCGGAGACCTCCTCTTCGTGCACAATGTACGGCGAAGTGTACGGGTCGAAATGTCCTTCGCGCATATAGCGGTAAAGTTTAAGGCAAGCCCAAGCATCTATGGCGGCATATATCTGCTGCGCCTCGGTGAGCCGTGCAGCCTCCCAATTGGTCAGACGTTGTGCCTTGCTGATGCGCTCGCCGAAGACTATGGCATATATCTTCTGTAGCGATATATCCTCGATATGGAAAGTGCGCGCGTAGTCTTGCAGATCCAAGAATCCGGCCGGATTGATTTCGCCGCGACGACGCAGCGCGTTGTAGTCGTCATGAACGCTAAGTCCCACCTTTATAATCTCCGGATCTTCGAGCAACGGCTTGGCAGCCTCGAATATTCCCGGCATATTGAGGCGAAATAGATAGCAATGCGGCCCGGACGACAATTGGAGCAACGCCACCTTGTTCATATGTCCGCGACGGAACGACGGGCGTGTCTCGGTGTCAAATCCTATATGCGTACACTTGCGCAAGGCGCGCAACGCTATGCGTGCCTTGGCCACCGAATCGATGACAGTGACGGCTTCGATACCACCGGGATACACTACGGCAGTCATCGAGGACACAGTCTCCTTGTTTATCAATATTCTGGGAACTTCTCCGTTCATTTTTACGGGCACAAAATTACGCATTTTTTTGCATAGTGCCAATGCTATAGCGCGAAAAGACACTCCCCACGGCATTATACAGGCTTTATACAGCTTTTTGGCGCGTCACCTCGGGGTTCAAGCGGCATTAAGCGCGACCTCAGGCTCTCTCCCGCCACACGGGCTTATTAGCCGTATCGCAAGGCATTACATAAAAAAAGTCGGCGACCGCTCACCCCTAAGGTGCGGGTCGCCGACTATGCGTATTGTGTCTAAATCAGGCGATATTCTTCGCCTGCGTCAGGCGTTATTACTTGTTGCTACCGTCTTCGATGGTGCAGACGCTGACACGGTTCCAGCTCTCCTCGGAGAACATGTTGCCGATACCTTCGCCCTGAGCATTGATGCGGTTAGCGCTGATTTTGTACTTGTTGATGAGGGCATCTTTCACTGCCTGTGCACGTGCATTGGCAAGACGTACGTTGATTTCCTCGGAGCCGTCGGGCGAAGCATAACCCTTGATGTCAACCTTGGCGTCTTTGTGGTTCTTCAGATAGGAAGCTACCATCTCGACATTGGGCTGCTGGTCGGCAGTGATTGCGGACGAACCTATGCGGAAGAATACGAGACGTACGCTGTTGAGGATGTTGGTTTCTTCTTTTACTTGAACAACTTCGGGTTTGCGGTTCTTGCAAGCTGCCAGTTCGTTAGCAAGACCATTGGCCTTGGCTTCCCAAGCGGCGGCGTTAGCGTTGCAGTCGTTCAGCTGGCCACGGAGGTCGTTGATTTGACCGTTAAGGGCATCGATTTCGGCCTGGTTGAAGGGCTTAACGCAAGTGAAGCCGGGGCCGAAGTGGTATGTCACACCTGCCTGCAGGTTGAATACGGCGCGGTTTGCATCATAGTATGTGTTGCTTTGCGAGCCGTTGCCATCCATGTTCCAAGCGATGCTGGGTTGGAGGGAAATGGTCACCTTCTCCGAAACATTGAAGTTGAAGTTCAAGCCAACCTTGGTTACGAAGTAGTTGTAGTCGGGACGATATACCAGACGTTCTGCTTCTATATAGCTGGTGTTGAAGTTGTGTCCCCAACCGGCACCGGCAAGAGCCTCGATGGTGAAGGGACGTGTTTCGCACTTGTAACCGCCGAAGAAGTTGAAGAGATCAACCTTGCCATAGACACCTACATACGAGTTGTCGAAAGCGGTGCGCGAGTGGATTTCCTGTGTCCAGGAGGAGGTGTTGACGCCGAACTGGCCTTCAACGCCGAGAGCGAAGGCAGGAGTAATCTGCTTGTCGATATGCAGACCTACCAAACCACGCATGTTGGGGAAGAATGAATAGTTCTTCAACGGAGTGGTGACACCGCCGTCAAGACCTATCGACCAATTGTCAAAGAATTTGGGCGACTCAACTGCTTGAGCCTGTGCTGACATCGCACCTAGTGCAATAGCAGCCAAAAGAATAATCTTTTTCATATTGATGGATGATAACATTATGTTGCTATTCGCTGCAAAGGTATGCCTTTTTGTTATTATGGCACGCACTTTTTACTTAATATTTTTTAATTCGTCAGCAAAAACTGCTTACACATTCGATTTTTGACAGTTTAGTGTGGTTAATTTTTACTCACGAACGTTCTAAAATCTAAATGCAATAACCGTGCCAAAAGTTCGGCGCCGGACTTGTTTCGTTACGCAGTCAAGCCTAAATTCCAAGTTCGGCCCAATATTGTCCTAAATAAAATCGAAAAAAAGAAAAAGGAAGTAGTCACTAAGGC